>WNFD01001774.1_pt1 | contig 21752 bp, 21 predicted proteins | sample 5400491 | NCBI WGS metagenome assembly WNFD01 (sample SAMN13153343, study PRJNA577476) | soil metagenome | isolation source: 120 cm saprolite under Douglas fir tree site 2 hole 2 replicate 2 | place: USA:California | collected 2015-04-18
AAACTCTCCAGGTCTCAATGTCTCAGCCTACTATATCACGCCGGGCAAGTTACCCACCCGTGACGGAGAGGGGGAGTATTTCGTTTATGTGACGACTCCCCACGGCTAAAGCCGGGGGCTTCTCAGAAGCGCGTCTTCTGAGGGTTCCGTCCGAGCCCGGGCTCTCCTGGTTGGGGGTTTTTGCATAACCCCCCGAAACGGTGCACTTGGCAGATGGGAAATTTTTGAAACCACAGCTCAACCATGTCAATCAGCGGTCAGCTTTCTTTTTCTTCTCTTCGCCGAGGAAGCAGGCCGCGTTCGATTGCAATAGCCACAGCTGCTGCCCTCGAATCAACATTCAGCTTGATATAGATACTGTTGAGATAGGTCTCGACTGTGCGACGTGTAATGCCCAGACGAGCGCCAACTTCTTTACTGCGTTCTCCAGATGCGATTCCGGCTAACACTTCCCGCTCTCGTGCTGTCAGGTGGAAGTCGTTGTTCTCTGGTCGCGGTGATGGGGAACTGCCGCCACGCGCTGCGTGATGCAGAATGCGTTTCATCATCTCCGGCTGTAGAAGCATATCGCCATGAGCAGCGCTCTCTATCGCTTGCAAGACGGTGTCAAGGTTGCTGTCTTTCAGCAAATAGCCATGGACACCCGCTTGAAGGCTACGCAGCATCAGGTCGTCCTCATTGTAGGTAGTCAAAACGATAATGGCGATCTGCGGCCACTCGGCCCGTATCCGTTCAATGGCTTCCAGCCCATCCATCACAGGCATACGCAAATCCATCAAAACCACATCAGGTTGAAGCGAACCAATCAGCTCAAGCGCAGCACTTCCATCAGCGGCTTCACCCACCAACTCAATCTCTTCTTCCATGCCAAGCATCAAGCGCAGGCCGGAACGGACTATTGGGTGATCGTCGGCGATGATCACGCGAATCTTCTCAGACATAAGTGTGATCCTCTACGCTCAATGGGGGGAAAAGAGTCGGATTGACAGAGCAGGCCGGATTGTCTGCTGCAGCAAGAGGGACACGGAACTCAAGTGTCGTACCCTTTCCATCTGAACTGTTCACAGAGACTGTTCCCTCTATCAGATGGGCCCGCTCTTGTAGTCCCAGCAATCCATAATGACCAGTAGAGAGAGCCTGGTCGGTCGGATCAAAACCCTGACCATCATCCTGCACAGTGATCACGAGCCACTTTTCCACTACCTTTGCTTCTACACTCGCCTGGTGGGCATGGGCATGGCGTGCCACGTTGTTTAACCCTTCGCCGATGAAGCGCAGGACATGTTCGCAAGCGTGAGCAGGTGTGTGGATCAGGTCGTTCAGGGCTGAATTCCCATTGTTGCGTCAACGCGTTCTTCACGCACTGTGAAACAGGTGAAAGAGTTTTTCTCTGCTCATGTACTATCTACCCATGAACATTTATTTATCACCTAAAGTTGGCCAGAGCCGTTTTATGCGACAAACGACAGTCACCTGAATTTAATTCGACGCTGATGGAAAAATGATAATTCCAGATTATTCCCAATAACAAGAGATATTCGGATTGATACAAATACTCAGAAATTCTCCTCTTTGAGTGTCTCAACGATATTATCTTTACGGATCATTGCACCAGATATTAACATTGTGGTGAAGACGATCACCATCACACCAATGATACAAGCTGCAATAGCTCCCAAAGGAAGTGTGAAGGCAAAACTGCTTATCCCTCCAAACTGAAGATAGATAATGAAACTTGCCCCGATTCCTAACGGAAGGCCATAAAGTAATGCTGTTAGACCATAGAATAGACTTTCATAATAAAGCATGTCCCGAAAACCGCTTGGAGTCAGGCCAACCAATCTGAGCATAGCAATTTCACGTCTTCGCAGTTTGATATTAGAATCCAAAGTGTTGATTATATTAGCCACTCCAATCAATGTGATCAGCCCCAAGAATCCATAGAAGAACAGATTGGTCATCAATGTCTGCAGTTCTTGGCTTTTATTCATCTCAGCAGTCGAATGATATGAGAAATCCCCTCCAATAGTTGACTGGTAGACTTGTCTGATAGCATCCACTGCAGCAGTAGTATCACCATTGCTCTTGATATACATAGTTCCAGGGTTAATCGGGCCTAATTGTAGTAGCTGATTATTCAACCCATCAAAGACGGTATCTGATACGATAAGCCTTGGAGTTACCACTGTCGATGCTGTCCCCAGAAAGCTTAGTGGAGCCTCTTTTGGATTCACTGCACCAACTATCCATGTCAAATTAGATGTTACTGTACTTCCAGTTTGAGATGCAGTGTAATCAGGCATTTTAGTAACAGTTATTGTATCGCCTGATTTCAAGTTGAGTAAATCGAAATCATAGAGTTTTCCACCGTGATTCAGATCTATATGATCAAGCAGGATCCCCATTGGCTTATTTGGATCGGAATATTGCTCTGGATTCAAAACAAGCTCTTTAGCATAACGGGTAAACTCGGATTGCCCTACCGCACTTACCTCAAGCACAAATGGGTATGTTCCATTAGAATTAGCTATAGGAATATTCTGACTTCCTTGAAGTTGCTGCAGAGTTTGAAGGGCATTAGTAGTAATCACATCTTTCGGAGGAACATATGATTCATAGGTAGATCGCCTGTATGCAACCTGTTGTACTTCCGGTAGCTTACTGACTTGATCGATAAAATTTTTGACATGAGTCTGGTTATAGTTGAGATTAACTTGCAGATCAAAGTTCATCGCTTTACTCGCTAAATTTTGAGTCTCAGTGGTATATGACATCAAAGAGTTAAATGACACAAATAAGATAATACTAAGCATAAGTGAGAGTAAGGTGGTGAGGTATCTCTTCCGATCTCTTTTGAGAGATTTCATTGCAAGTTCTCCTTCAAAACCAAACAATTGTCGAATTAATGGATTAATGCGCAAATTAGGTAAATTTTCTTGCACCTCTCCACTCTGACGGATTGCCTCAATTGGCGAAACACGTGCAGCACGGCGTGCAGGAATCCATGATGAAAGCAAGATAGTAATGATGGAAAACAGCACTGTCCCACCAATGGCTATAGGTGAGATTACAAGCTGCAATCCCTGCTGTGCATCAAGAATTAATTGTGAGATGATTCCACGGGTAAGCAGGGTAAGAATATCCACTCCAACAATAGCGAAAAAAATTCCCAATGGAATACCAATAACGGCTATTGCTAAAGCTTCTGTTAGCACGATACGTCGGATTTGTGAAGCGGTTGTTCCCATGCTGGTAAACATGCCAAACTGTTTTTTCCTCTCCCCTATGGAGATGGCAAACGAGTTATATATTAACAATATCGAACCTGCCACAATCAAGAAAATAACAATGATGATGGTCGCAAGGAAGAAGCCAACGTAGTTCGAATTACCGCTACCTCCAAGCCACGGTAAGAGTCTATTGTTGTATATAATATTTGTTGGCAAACCATTTGAACCATAGGTCACTTTCAATCCGGCACTTTTTGCAATTTCTGGTGCGGTTGTATTAATACTTCGGGGGTTTCGTGCTAGTATCGAAACATCAACGATATCTGCACCAGATAATTGCGATTGGTTCAGATACGTGAATGCAGGAAAATCTACAGGCATACTGGTATCATTTGGTGTCGGAGCCATTACACCAACTATTGTATAGGTTTTAGACGCTGTAGGGATAAAGGTTTCTCCCTTTTGCAATGCAACATATTCTTCGCCTCCCCATGCTTTTACACGTTCAGCATAGTCAGAAAAATTCCGTTTGCCAAAAATAACGTGAAGTATAGAACCGGGTTTCAGATTTAAGCCAGAATCTCTAATCATTGACTCAGAAACAAGCAGCTCACCGTCTTTTTGAGGTAAGCGACCAGACATCAATTGGATAGGTTGTTTTTTGAATGAAAGAGAGTCGTATGCCGTGACATATAAATATGGCCTGGCTGTGTTGTGACTAGCGTATGTGGCATTCCCTAGCAATTGGCTTAGCATTGCAGTTTGGACAGCACTATTTTCAGTAATTTTTTTTGCATTTGCATATGGTACTGCCTGAAACTCGGCATGCCAGTTCCCAGACATAAATATCTCATGATCAATCATTACCTTCTGAAAACTGCTACCAAGCAGGAAAACTCCACATATTAAAGCAGTGGAGAGAATTACGCCTAAAATAGTTACTGCACTTCGTTTCTTGTTTAATCGCAGATTCTTAAGAGTATACGTAGTTAGAATGTTCATGTTCGTTAGTTTATCCTCTCATCACGTAAGATGTGCCCATCTCCAAAAGAAATGATCCTGTCAGCTTGCCTGGCAATATCTTGGTCGTGAGTGACAATGATAAGTGTTTGGTTGAACTGTTTGTTGCAAAGCTTGAGAAGCTCCATTATATCTTTAGAATTATTGCTATCCAGATTACCGGTTGGTTCATCAGCAAGGATGAGTGAGGGGTTAGTGAATAATGCCCGTCCAATAGAGACACGCTGTTGCTGCCCACCAGAAAGCTGATTAGGTAAATGGCCAACTCGTTCTGTTAGTCCTAACGTAGAGATAAGCTCATTCAAGTGGGCCTTAGCAACGCTTCGCCCGTCTAACAAAACCGGCAGGGTAATATTTTCTTCAACATTAAGGATGGGAATTAAGTTGTAAAATTGGTATATAAGACCGATTTGTTGGCGACGAAAGATTGCCAATTTCGTTTGATTGAGAGTACAGATATCTGTACCATTCACAAGTACCTGTCCTGAGCTAGGCGTATCTACTCCGCCAAGAATATGTAATAGTGTTGATTTACCTGAGCCGGAAGCACCTACAAAAGCAACAAATTCGCCTTTTTCCACACTAAAACTTACACTATCCAAAGCTTTAACCTGCATATTGCCTTTTCCGTATACCTTTGAAAGATTTTTTACTTCGAGAATTTCCATATGTATATTTCTCCTATGGATTTGATTGGGTTGGTGAGCTATTTACACTGCAGACATACACACCATTTGCGTTAAAGCTGCCATCGGAGTTCATTCTTCCAACAAGTGTTACTCTATTTCCTATTTTCAAATCGGATAAAGAGATAGAACCTCTCGATGTTTTAATTGTTGTCTGCCCTGTTGTGTGAACTACAAGATTGCTGTTATCATCTTTCTTAAGAGTAAATGTGTTATTTCCTATACTGACAATTTGCCCATTGCCACCGGTTCCGCCACATAGATCTCCACTTTGAGGAATTGCACCCTGACTTGAGGAAGAATTGGAATTTTGCGGAACTCCTATTCCGCTTCCGTTAGGTTTTTGGAAATAACTATAACCTCCCCAGCCAAGAAGAACAATTATTATGATGCCAAAAATGATCATGATAGACTTTCTCATATTTCCTTATCCTTATCAAATGATTTATACACTGTCAGGGTTTTGGGCCACTGGTTCCGTTGCACATCTGAAATGGGACGAAACTCTTCCTTTTGAGCAAGGACCAGATCAGCAGCCTCATTCTAGATGTGCAAAGTTGCTGAGTGGCCTGAAACCCTGGCTGCCTCCGACAGTTTCGGCTACAGTGATCGCTGCATCATTCCCGGAAGGCAGCATCAAGGCATAGAGCAGATCTTTCAAGCGACGTTTCGTTCCCCAGAGATGAATAAGTGGCATAGATTGCTCCTGAATGAATTCAGATCTCACGTTCACACCCTCTACTTTAGCGACCAGCTTCGCCCCTGTCATCGTGGAACTTCCCTAGGTGAAATATTGGTTGAGGCTACACTTTTTACGCAAGTAATTTTTGGGATGACGGAAGTAATTTTTGGGAGGGCGTGGTTCGCAATTGATGGTATACTATGAAATCTCAAGAGGTTCCATCAGTGAGGGAGAGATTATTCTATGGTGAAGAGAATGTTGGTGAAAGAGCCGTTGCGCTGGTTTCTACTGCTCTGGATAGCGATGGGGGTTGTCGGAGCGCTTCTGGGCAGTAATGACTCGACTTTTGGGAGTAGTCATATCGGCCCCCCACATATGCTCATTAGTAGCGGCATGTGGGTTGTCCTGAATCACACACACTCCCTCTCATCGACCCTCATCTTTCTCTTGCTCGCTGCACTCTATAGCTTTTTGCTCTGGCGTGGGCTTTCTAAGCGTGTGCAGCCCCGGTTCTTCTGGCTCTATTTCTTGCTCCAGGGTCTGCTCGTTGCAGTCATGCAGTGGATGCTGGAGGAGCCCTACCTCGCATTGAATTTCTATCTGGTGCTGACACTGTGTGCGGTCGCCATGTTCAAACGTACTGCTCCGGCGCTGCTGGTTGGCATGGGCTGCCTCTTGCTGTTTTTTGTCTTGCTTGTCATAGATATTCATCTGGAAACGCATTCGGCGGCTCGCTTGCTCAACATCTGGAACTTCTCCGATCTGACAACGATTGTCTTTTTCGTGCTGGGGTACCTGATTTTGTATACGCAGCAATCCCAGTCCCAAAGACAGCTCGAACAGGCACACCTGGAACTCCAGGGAGCACATAGCAGGTTGGCAGCCTCATCCAGGCAAATTGAAACGCTGACCAGGCTCGCCGAGCGCCAGCGCATCGCACGCGAACTGCACGATACCCTGGCACAGGGAATAGCTGGGATGATCATGCAATTGGAGGTCACTTCTGCTCAGATGCATCGCAAGAACTATCAGCAGGCACAAGAGGTCCTCAGCCAGGCACTCGCCGACGCACGCACGACGTTGCAAGATGCGCGACTTGCCATTGCCGATCTGCGTTCCAGAACACCTCGCGTTGCTCAACTCATCTCCTCAGTTCAGCAAGAGATCACGCATTTTGTCCAGAAGACGGGCATGGTACATCACACCAACCTGAACGACCTGATTCACACACCTGCTCACGCTTGCGAACATGCCCTGCGCTTCATCGGCGAAGGATTAAACAATGTAGCACGCCATGCCCATGCTCACCAGGTGCGTGTAGAAGCAAAGAGAATGGAAAAGTGGCTCGTGATCACTGTGCAGGATGATGGTCAGGGTTTTGATCCTACCAGCCGGGCTCTCTCTACTGGTCGTTATGGATTGCTGGGGCTACAAGAGCGGGCCCATCTGGTAGAGGGAACATTGTCTGTGAACAGTTCAGATGGAAAGGGTACGACACTTGAGTTCCGTGTCCCTCTTGCTACAGCAGACAATCCGGCCTTATCTGTCAATCTAGCTCCTTTCCCCCCATTGAGCGTAGAGGATCACACCTATGTCTGAGAAGATTCGCGTGATCATCGCCGACGATCACCCAATAGTCCGTTCTGGCCTGCGCTTGATGCTTGGCATGGAAGAAAGGATTGAGTTGGTGGGTGAAGCCGCTGATGGAAGTGCTGCGCTTGAGCTGATTGGTTCGCTTCAACCCGATGTGGTTTTGATGGATTTGCGTATGCCTGTGATGGATGGGTTAGAGGCAATTGAACGCATACGTACCCAGTGGCCGCAGATCGCCATTATCGTCTTGACTACCTACGATGAGGACGATCTGATGCTGCGTAGCCTTCAAGCGGGTGTACGTGGCTATTTGCTGAAAGAGAGCAGCCTTGACACCGTCTTGCAAGCGATAGGGAGCGCTGCCCGTGGCGATATGTTGCTACAGCCGGAGATGATGAAACGCATTCTGCATCACGCAGCGCGTGGCGGCAGTTCCCCATCACCGCGACAAGAGAACAATGACTTCCATCTGACGGCACGAGAGCGGGAAGTGTTAGCCGGAATCGCATCTGGAGAACGCAGTAAAGAAGTTGGCGCTCGTCTGGGCATTACACGTCGCACAGTCGAGACCTATCTCAACAGTATCTACATCAAGCTGAATGTTGATTCGAGGGCAGCGGCTGTCGCTGTTGCAATCGAGCGCGGTCTGCTTCCGCAGCGAAGAGAGGAGAGCTGATCTGTTTGCCCAGCATGCCTGGGAGGGGCGGACCATTGAGGCCCATCGAGCGCAGATCCGCGCGATCACGAAGGTCCGCGAATTCCGTCGCACCGATGAAGAAGCCCTGCTCACCTGGCTTTGCACAGACATTCTTGCACATGAACACCATCCCGAACGTCTCCGCGAGCTGATTCGTGCCGAATGTCGAACGCGCGAGATCGAGGTTCCTGATGACATCACCGCGCTCATTGAAACAGCATTCGCTTCCTATGAAACACAGATCTACGCTGTGGTCATGGCCCGCCTCACGCCCGAGATGCAGGGCCGCCTGGATAGCCTTCTGGTGTCTACTCCCGCAACAGAGGGAGAAGAAGAGGAAGAACTTCCGCTGAATCTGCTGCGCCTGGACCCTGGTCCAGTTGGTGTGGAGAGCGCGCTCTCGGAGATCGCCAAGTTGCGCTCGCTGCGTGCCATTGGCTTGCCAGCGGACCTGTTTCAAGGGTATATACCGAAGCTGGTGGAGCGCTTGCGGCGACGTATTGCTGCTGAGTCTCCCTCTCATATTCGCCGGGAATAGTAATGTATATTTTACCCTCGATTCAGTTTACCTAAATTGATTTTGAGCACGAATTTTCACAAAACAGCGTTTCACAACTTTACCATTTTATTACAGCCCGATTGCATATCAGAGGAATATCACGTAGAACAATATCACAGAGGAAACCCACCCACCACGTTGCACAGCACAGCTAAAGCACAGCACAGCAACCACCCCCACCCAAACCAACACGAACGATCCTCTAAACAAGCCTGTACGAACGTCCCATCTGCCTATGCACTAGATTGTACATTCTAACTCACAATCGGCTAAACAGGCTCACAGAGCCACGCCAGCCCAAAAACCACGCCAGGGCCAGCTTGAGCACAAGTCCAGAGCAAAGGCTAACTTGAGCGCTCTAAACTGAGGAAGCCCCACCCACACCACACCACTCCCAAATACAATACCATGCTCCATACAGCCAGGAGCAGCACACTTCATACAATCCCGCAAGCGGGGGAAACCAGCTTTTTAGACTTGGTACAAACGGTTGGACATGGAACCAGAACCAGGAGTTTCAATCCTGCAAGCAGGCTAAGAGGCAAAAACAATGTCACTGACGCAATTCCGTATGTGGTTCAATCCTGCACGCGGGAAGACACCAGCTTTATTTTTTGTAAAGGTCATATTTGCCAGAGACACACGAAACTGATAAAATAGAAACTGATTTTAGTGATAGGAGACGATATATATGGTAACGGAACAGCCAGGAGCGGTAATTAAGCACTACCGCGAACAAATGAAGTACATCGATCCTACCGATGGTAAAGAAAAACACTGGACACAAAAAGACCTTGCAACACGGCTAGGACTAGCAGAAATCACGATCACGCTCATGGAGACACAAAACAAAGGTTTAGACTCGTTAGAGAGAAGGCGAGCAATAGCAACATTACTCAAAATACCCTTTGAATTATTGGGGCTAGCATCATTGGAGAAAATAACTATAAAGCAAACAAAAGTGAATGATGAACTGATTGAACTATATAAAGATGCACTTGATATCTATAAAGATAAATTCATAGATAGAAGTATAAGAGGATCAATACGAACTATTGAAACATGGATAGATAGAATAGGTGAAAGTATACAGAGTGCTAATAGTATTCAAAAGCCGAATTTATTAAATATCTTATGGGATTTTCATATATTAGCGGCTAGAACTTATGGCTACGATCTATGTAACTGGATAAAAACACACGAGCAATTAAATAAGGCACGAGAAATAGCTGAAATATTGGACAATGCAAATTTAAGATGCACAGGGTTGTACTACTCAGGCAATTTTTACGTAAAACAGGATAAGCCCCTTCTCGCAATAGTAGAGTTTGACGCATCGATTGCACAGGCTAAAAAAGCAGACCCCCAAATAATAGGAAACATTTATGGGTATGCTTCTTTAGCATATGCAACAGGAGCAAGAGATTTATCTAGCATAACTTATGCCCAAAAACTACTAGAAGACTCAGGAAAATATATAGATGGCAATGGATATCAAGAGTGTGTACACCTAAAACACTGTGCAAAGGCGCTAATAGCTCTAAAACGGTATAGCAAAGCATTAGACTTTATAAGCGATGCTGAGGACAAATGTGAAGATGATAGACTTGGGGAATATTTGAACATATTACGAGCAGAATGCTATATTGAGAAGAAAAAACCAGAATATGATATTGCTACATCAATGCTTAATAGCGTTGTACAGAGCACAAAAGAACAGAGTCACATCGATCACATTATAAGACTACACCACAAACTAGAGGCGTCTTCATATGGGAATGCGCCTGATGTAGCCGATTTGGGAATTTCGTTGAAAAAGTAAAAAGGTATTGAAGCTATTGCTTTTTTGTGCTCGTTATGGTATAGTTTTGATATGGTTTTGTTATGATTTTTGTATGGAAAGAATATGAATGCAAGAGCTTTTAAGCGACTTCACCGGGATCAATCTCAAGAACAAACGAGAGGCCGCATTGCTCACACAAGAGGAGCTAGCAACAGTTATAGGCGTCAAGAAACTGACCATCTCACAGTGGGAGAACGAAAAATCAAAGCCATCTCTCAGGCATCTCAGAGCCTTAAAAACCTATTTAGACAAAAAGCAGTAAGGAGAAACAAATCATGCAAGCACAGGGACAGGCACAAGAAAAACTCATCGATGGAGAAACATATGGGGCATCCAATGAGCATTACATGATGATGTCAGCAAGGAAGGAGGAAAAATCATCTCAAATCGTTCTCTGTGGTCACGGAGTCAGGCTCAGTGTAGAAAAAGGTGCATTGATCGTCAAGGATGGATTTACGCATGAGGGCCACTTGCAGGCACCATTGACCAGGGTTCTGTATAAGGGCGTGCATGAGGTTGAGGCTATTGTGATCCTCTCCGATAAGGGGAATATGACCATTGATGCTCTCAACTGGTGTCAAAGCCAGAATATCATGATATCCATCATTGACTTTGATGGCAACTTAAAGCAATGCCTCACGTCAGAGCCAGTTTCAAATGCATCACTACGCCGTAAGCAATATTTAGCCAGTGAAGGTGAACAGGCTGCAAACATTGCTTATCAACTCCTCTGTCGCAAGGCACTAGAGCAGCTCACCTTATTGCAATCCAGGCAGCTCGTCAAGGACAAAAAAGACACTCAGGCCAGAGCCTGTCAGATATTCGAGGATAGCATGAAATGGCTTGATCTGCCAGACCTGCCACGCTGGAAAGACATTGATTACATGCGTACATTCGAGGGTCGTCTTTCTAAAGCCTATTGGTGTGTGTTTGAAAAGGTCGAGTTAAAATGGAAAAAGGGCGAAATAAAGAGCATACCACCGCATTGGATCAAGGCGGGCATAAGAGCTAGTTACCTGAATAAAAATCACGGAGCACGCAACGCTACCAGCCCATTTCATGCTCTCCTCAATTATGCCTATGCCTGTCTTGAGAGCAAGGTGAGGCAAGCACTTGTAAAGCAGGGGTTTGATCTGGCTTGTGCTTTCTTACATGCTGATAAGTTGGGGCGTGACTCACTGGTGTATGACCTGATTGAACTCTACCGCTCGAAAATAGACGCCCTGGTGCTTGACTTCGTGGGGCATACCACATTCAAAAAGGGTGATCTGATACCCGTCTCAGATGGCTCTGTGAGGCTTTCTCCTCAACTGGCTAAATACTGGCGTTGACCTGTACCGTCGCGCAGAACGAGGTTGATAAGGGTGCAAGCTGGTTAAAGACGCTGCTTGTGGTGCAGGGAAAATAGATATTCTCGCATTTTCAAGAAATACGTGAGGCGTAGCATGAAACACGAAGGCTATTACTATTTCTATTGTCGCAGGTGTGGATGGGGCGTATGTGCATTTGGGGATAGCATTTTCGTTCAGCGATATAAAAAGTCACGAAAATATCCCCGTTGTCCGTATTGCAAGGTGCGTGGCTCAGGTGCTCATGATATGATCCATCGTGATTTTGACTATAATGAAATTCCCGATGAAGCATACATGAGCAATATAAGAGAACCTGTGCAGCTAAGAATATCCATTCCTAAGAAACTCAGGCAAGCTGTGTTTGAAAAATATGGGAGAATATGCTTCTATTGCGGTTCTACAGAGAATTCACAGATAGATCATATTATACCCGTCACAGAGAAGGGCGAAAACACGCTTGATAACCTCCGAGTTGTGTGTAGATCGTGCAATATATCTAAATTGAATTATAACGATATATCAGATAAGCGTAAAGTCATTATCCATATCAGGCAAGCCTGCACCGACCTTATAGGGAAGGAGAAGGTATCTATGGCAGAAGTAGCACGTGTGAGCGGTGAAAGCTACCATTTCATACTAAAACACGAAGATAAAGTACGAAAGGAACTTAAATTGCCGCCAAATCGCAAGAAGTACTTATATCCTGCTCCGAAAGAGGGATGAATGGGTAAAGGTATAAAAAATAACGCTCTGCATGAGCCTGTAGAGCCACACGAGAACATGCACAGAACAGGCTTTCTCAGTTTTCATAAAAATAGTACTTTTGGGCTATTCATGCCTGACAAATAGCAAATAATACATTACAATAGTCGTATATATACCCATGCCTTTAAGTACGGGGGCTAACTGAGACACCAGAGCTATACCTACTGCTCACCCGCAGTCTCACCCTCAAGAGCGGCCCCTTTTATTTCAGTCGAGTATGATCCTCGCACGCACCGATGAAGGCTAGAAACACCAGCGACAGGGCTAGACCCATTAGAAGGCCGCTCAGAGCCACGTCAGACGCGCTAATGATACAAAGAGGTACTTTTACCCATAGCCTCCTCGGATGAAACCGTAGATCAGAGTGAGTCAAAGGGAAATAGAGTGATTATACCGAACAAATACACTATCTCCGCACATATATTAGAAGGGGATGTAGATACCTCTAATAAAAGAAAGTCGAGTATCCTGGCTCTCGCCCTGGCATACCTTCAGGCTGTACCGTGGGGCACACGGAAACAGGCAGGCCGCGCCCTGCGCAAAGCCTCTGGACAGAAGACCACTACCGTCGCTCAGAAATGAGCGAATGGCAAGCCCACTGGATGAAAGAGGAACCTCCGCGCCTTTAGGCCGGGGAGTGTCAGACGGAGTAACCTTCAGCACCCTACCTATTCCCGCCACCAATAAGGTAACATTTGAACATGAAAAAGCCGCTCTAAGGAGGAGAAAACCACTTGAGCGGCTTTCACGCTACCAGGGCTAAAACCTTTCTTTTCCCTCTCTTCTTGAGCAAGGCAGCGCCTACCTCATGTAGAATGCTGCCTGGTGTGTCGAAACCAGTAACTCAGTGAGCTGGCATATCGGCCAGGAACTGCTTAACCTCCTCTGCCAGCTCACCTTCCTCCAGAATCTTTTTGATCTCATTGAGCAAAATGGCAGCTGTATTGCCATTCCACGTATCGTTATGTCCGCTAAAGCTCATGGTAGCCATCAGACGTACAGCAGGTTGACCGTCTTTAACGACGACGCGATCTTCGACTTTAGCGAAGGTGAGGGCGGCGCGCGTTGGGGACTTGAAAGGAATGCCGTGGCTCAGATGAGGCTGACAGGCGATATGGAAGGTTCCATTTCTCTCCTTGATGGTTGAGAGGCGCGAGAACATGATGCGCAGAAGCGCGCGTCTCATCCACGGGAACCAGAAGACGAGTGCCAGTTTACGCAGCAGTTCTGCTCGCTCCAGATCTCTGCTCCGTACTTCTGGCACGCGTTTGATAAACTCGGCTGAAAGTTGAGGCAGAGATTTCTTGTCAGCGTTGGGCAGGACGAAGGTAAGCGGGACTGTCAGATCGAGCTCGCCGCTGACTGACAAACCTATATCAACGCTATCCAGGTAAACGTAGCGGTTTCTCAGCAAAAGTCGATTCAGTTCAGGATGTCGTGAAAGAGCAAGAGCCGCAGCGCGCGCAACAACGTGTGTATAGGTGCATTTCATTCCTTGCTGGCGAAGAGTGTTAACAATCTCCCGACTCGCCTGCATATCCACATCTTCCATGACGAAAAACTCCGCTGCCGCCATGAGACTGAGTCCATCCTGAAACCAGCGTTCAGCTTTATCGATTTTCTCCCAGCGCTCGGTCATATATACCTCTCGTTCCGAAAAAAGCTCTGCTTACCCGGTCAAGCGTAAAGTCTGGGCCTAAAGGCGCAGAGAAGTGTCACACGACCACTTCCTGTTCCTGTTGCTTGCGCATCAGGCGCAGCCCGATCACGCCCGCCGTGCTCGCGATAATAAAAATGATGGGGCATGTAAGCAACAATGCCAGGGTCAGGTCATGCCCGGCCAGACCCTGGGCAAAGTCTTGTCCGTTGGGATTGAGAGCGCTGCTCAGTACACCAATAGTTATAGGAGCCAGAGCAGTGCCTAGTATGCGCACGACGAAAAGGAAGATTGCGACAGTTGAGGCGCGCTGATCTTTCGGGGCGATATCAAGCACTGCCGCGCTTAAGGGACCAATATGGGAGGTATTGGCCAGAAAGGAGGGCAGCATGACGATGGTAAATAGTACAAGGTTGTGGGTAAATATAACAAGCAGGGTAATGAAGTTAAGTGGAGCGGTAATGATCGTGCTGACCACACAGAGGAGAAAGTTAGCCGATTGATAGCGACGTCTTAGCCAGCTGGCCAGATAGCCTCCAAAGATAACCCCAATCAGCGCGGTGGGTCCCAGAGCCAGACCAGCAAACGTCGCGGCCTGGCCTGAAGAGAGACCAAACGCATCGCGCTGCTGTAGGAGAGCAGGAAAGTACGTCTGTAGCCCAACTGAGGTAAACTCAACCATCACTCCATAGATGGTCACGCAAACCAATGCCTTGTTACTAGCCAGCGTGCGCATCTGTTGGGGAAGCTGCACAAGGCTGATGCCGCTATATTTGCTGCTTTCAGCAGAGGCTTTCGCTTGCTTACGGGCTGGTTCACGCATTCGCCAGGCACAGATCGCCAGCAAGAGGCCGGGAATGCCGGTAAACAGGAACGCCAGGTGCCAGGTGCCTCGTCCCAGGCCGGCGATTATCCCACCAGATACGATCCCTGCGATGGCTCCGATAAGCGTAGCCAGGGCCAGCCAGCTCAAAATCCTGGGGGTTTGCTTCTTGGAGAAGAGATCAGCGACCAGGGAATTGCCAGCGGGATAATAGCCGGCTTCGCCAATGCCAGTGAACATACGCGTCAGAAAGAGGCTAAAAAAGTTGCCGGCCAGCGCAGTTAGCGTGGTTGCCAGGCTCCAAAAAGCCAGGCAGGCAGCAATGACATACGAGCGCCTTGTACGGTCAGCCCATAAGCCCACAGGAATGATGCTAATCGTCAGGAAGATCGTAAAGGCTCCGGTCAGGAAGCCGATGGAGCTAATGCCCAGATGCATTTCTCTGGCAATTACAGGCGCGGCACTCGTAAACACGTTGCTATCAAGCGCGTTGAAGAGGGTCGCGAGGAAGAGAACAGTGAATACATACCAGGCGTAAGGACGGCTGATCGGGTGCGCTTCTTCTTGTGGCGAACCGCCCGGCGTCTGCTGATCGATTTCGTTTTTTGTGGAGACTGTCTGGCTCATATAACAACCTCGCTGGTAAGACTCAAGGGTCTTTTCACAGACAGAGAAACATGGAATATGAGATTGACAAAAGCGAATTTCTCCATTGGAGACATCCTTTCTAGGCGAAAACTTCCCGGCGCATGGCCAGGAAGCCGAGGGCCAACGCTACCAGAGCACATCCTCCCAGGACAGCCACATCTCGGCCAAGCAACTCTGTGGAGTTGTAAAAGACGGCCATCTCCAGCGCATGCCTGCCATAACTCAGAGGCACAAAAGAGCCGATAGCCTGGAGCCAGTCCGCCAGAAAAGCGAGCACGCCAACTCCTCCAGAGAGGAAAAACAGGTAGAGCACGATATTCAGGCCAAGAGAAATCACCGGTTGCAGGCGCTGCAAGATGGCTCCCATAGCTACCCCGATGCCCGCGCCCATGAGAGAGATCAGTCCGACAGTCAGCATCGCAGTCAGCCAGTAGATGCCCTCAAGATGTATCCAGCCTGCCAGGTTGCCTACCACCAGAATAACCATTCCCAGCACCAGCGTTGTTACGAACCCGGCCAGGACTTTGCCAACGATAATTGCGCCTCGTGCGATAGGTGCGAACAAAAGCTCTTTCACCGTGAGCGACTCCCATTCACGAGCTGTCGCGAGCCCGGAATTAACCACCCCGGACATCGTCAGGAGCAGGATAACAATTGGCACAAGCGTGTATTGAAAAAGCTCGACATCGCGCTGGCGCAAATCATGCTCTTGTATCTGTACTTTCATAGCACTATTACTGCCCTGGTCGCCATAAAACTGCGTAATCGCGTCAGGAACCGCAGCGCGGATGTCGTTCGTAAAATCGGTATTGAGATTATTTATCGTGACATCAATGGGAGTTTTCTGATGAGCCGCGACTTGCTGGGAGAAATCCGCAGGGATTGTAATAATAGCAACCACCTGGAGATTCTTAAAAAGAGCCTGTGCCTGCTCAGGGGTGGCGTTCGTGATCCTGAATGTGCCATTATCTTGAAAAATCTGCTGCATCTGCTCTCCCATGGGGCTCCGATCGAGAGTGACAAGGGCAACAGGGCTGTGCCCAACCGCGGACGAACCCACCGCTGTGATGAGCAAGAAGCAAAGGGCGGGCACAAGCGTCGCTGTCATATTGATAGGTTGCTGTATCCAGATACGCAAGTCATGCTTGAGAATGATCCAGACAGCGCGTACAAAGTCGCCAGACATCTGTTTTCTTCTCCTTTGTTAGTGAGCAATAGCGCTTCTGCGCAACGAGAAAGCAGCTAAGGCGATAAGCAGCAGCGCGTACCCACTGACGATCAGGACATTGAGATTGATTCCATAGGTATTGAGATCAAAGCCATGGAAAGCATGTTGCTGCAAGACAATCGCGTAATAGACGGGAAAGATCTGAGCAATGACCTGGATCAGAGGAGCACTGAAGGTTATAGGTCCGAAAGGACCGCTTAAGAAAAACATCGGGATGGAGAGTCCCAGAGCGAAGACCACCACCTGCTTGCGTTGCTTCATAAGCGTTCCCAGGAACGTTCCCCAGGCAATAAAGATGAGAATAATCAGGAGACTGAAAGCAATAACCTCACCCCAATGGACTGGTTGGACTCCGATGACAAAGACCAGGATAGCCAGCACAATCGCTGCTGAGATAATATTGATGACAAAGGCGCCCAGCATCTTCCCCACAACGATCGCCCAGCGACTGGCCGGAGAGAATAAGAGCTCTTTGATCGTGGACGTTTCCCATTCGCGTGCCATCGATGTCCCGGCATGCATGACGCCTCCAAAGAGCATGCCGACAACCAGAATAGAGACCGTCAGGTACTTGATATAATCGGTATCTTGAGGGTAGGAATCCTGTTCTTTGGGCACAATAGAGACGACGTCAGGAAAGGCGTTGGCATAGAACTTCGTGATTGCGTTCGGCACCGAACGGCGGATATCGTTCGTAAAATCGGTATTGAGGTTATTAATCTCAACGCCAACCTTCACCGGCGCATTGTGTTGAATACTTTGATCAAAGTCTGCTGGAATAGTAATCACAGCTACAATTCGACCAGCCTGGATAAGGCTGGTGGCCTGGCTGGCGCTGACTATTTGTAACTTGAAGCCATTGGTTGCGCTCAGGCTCTGGTAGAACTGCTGTGCATACGGCCCACTATCTTGCATGACCACTGCGGTAGGCGCTTGCGTACCTGCAAGCACAAACAGGCTCATGAGGATAAAAGCATTCAGCGGTGTCAGGATGCCAACCAATGTAAATGCTCGATCAGTGAGCATACTTCTGATATCACGGATCATACATGACCAGATGACATTCAGGGTATATGTGTACTTCTGCACCATCATTTTGCTCCTAATCGCGCAGAGACGCTCCTGTCAGGCGTAAGAAAACCTCATCCAGGTTGGGGTCTCGCACACTGATATCGCGTAAAGTGGCTTCTTGTGAGGCCAGATTGATGATCTGAGGAACCAGGTGATTGACGCCTTCGGTAATAACCTGAAGGCGGCATCCGTCTGGCACATCGGTCACGACAACATCTTTGACGCCAGGCAAGGCGCGTATTTGCGCCACCTGCTCACAGGAGCCAACCAGTTCCAGATCAACGACCTGTGCTCCATAGAGTTGCTTCAGATTTTGGGGTGCATCCAGGGCCACCAGTTTCCCATGATCGATAATCGCCAGGCGATCACAGAGGGTCTGAGCTTCTTCGAGATAGTTGGTGGTAATCAGAACTGTTTTGCCTTGTTCGCGCAGGTTGAGAACATAGTCCCAGATGGCGCGTCGAGCCTGGACATCGACGCCAAGTGTAGGCTCATCCAGGTACACCAGTAGCGGCTCGTGCAAGAGGGCGCGTCCGAGAGCCAGGCGGCGCTTCATGCCACCAGAAAAAGTGCTAACGCGTGAATCTTTGCGATCCAGGAGCTGCACAAGTTTCAGTATATTCGTGATGCGTTCCTTCTTTTCTTTACGAGGAATGCCGAAAAGGTCAGCGTGAAAGTTTAAATTTGTCCACGCGCTTAATTCTTCATAGAGTGCTGTCTCCTGGGGAACGGCACCCAAAATCTGGCGGATCTGGCGGATGTCACGACGCACGTCGTATCCCAAAACTTTGATCTCGCCGCCGGTTGGTTTGCTCAGACCGCTGATCATATTGATGGTAGTGGTTTTGCCCGACCCATTGGGTCCGAGCAAACCAAAGATCTCTCCCTGTTGTATCGTTAAGCTAAGACCGTCAACAGCAGTGAACTTGCCAAAGGTCTTGCGCAAATCCTTTATTTCCAAAGCTGGGGTAGTAGTTTGTGACAGCAATGGTAAAACTGCCTCTTTTGTTCCGATCATAACGCTTTTGTCTCCTTTATATCTTCGATTACAGCAGGAAGAAACTCGCTTTGTAGGCGGACACACGGTCAATCAGGTTATGGCACTGGCTGCTGTGCAGAGGAGCCAACCTTCACGAAAGTGTCACTAACCTCGGTCTCAAAGACGCTGGTCCCTGAACCGGAGGCGCTTTATTATCAATATAGTATAAGGTTGTTGTTCTTACGAGTTACTTGCCTGGCAAGTAATTGTCTCAAGCGCCAGCATACAGATAAAGCTTTTCTTTCCATTCACTCCTTTTGTTTCTCAAGAAAACGAGATGGAGAAGTGTGAACAGTGGCGCTGGGCGCAAACTGGGCACAGCTACTGTTCACACCTCTCCATCTCGTTTTCGCTGGAATATTCCTGTACTAACTAATTCCTAGCATATCGCGTCGCTTAAAGCAGATGGTTGCCAGGATGAAAGGCACAACCAGATAGATAATCACGATTAAGGGGGGGAGTACTCCGAGCAGGCCAGCCGTTGAATAGGGTGATTGTCCAGGTGACAGGACGCCGCCGGGACTCGGGAGCAGGCCAGTCATCTGGATCTGTATGGTGGTGATGGCAGAGCCAACGCTGGCCATCGGCGCGAACCCTCCCAGAGCTGCATCCAGAATAAACCAGAAGAGACCAAACACGATGCCTGCCACGCTTGAGCGCCAGACCACAGCTCCCAGGATAGCCATTGAACCGGCAATGATGGGCATCAGCATTTGCGTCAGGATCGAGATAAGCAGCGTAGAGGGCGCAGGGTGCATAGGGAGGCCGGTCAGATGCATCGCTGTTTGAAGTATCTGACCGACGATTACGCCCAGGATCATCAGAGCGACTAACGCAAGACAGAGACTTATAAGCATGGTCAGCCATTTGCTGAGAATAAAAGGGACACGCCCGGAACGGCGGATCAAGAGATTCTTCCAGGTATCGTACCCATATTCGCTGCCTACCATTATCGCGCCCAGAATGATGATAGTAAACGTGCCAAGAGAAGGTAGAAGCGTAGCTCCAGCCAGGATACTTCTGGAGAAATTGTAGTTGGTTTTTCCTGGGAATATAGCCGCGTTGGCCACCATGGTCACAAGGACAAAGAAGCCGACAATAGCCAGCATCACCCAGCCCATAGCGCGCTTGCGCAGCTTGAAAAAATCGGCATGTAAGAGTGAAAACACAAGATTCTTCCCTTTCATTTTTCATGCAACGTCACAAAACCTTGCCAATCCCCTGTAAGCATCTCATCGACCTACAGCCAGGGCACTGGCCATCGCCTGTGAGCTCTGTGTATGCGTTTCATCTGTCAATTCCAGGAAGATATGTTCAAGAGAGCCCTGCAATGGAGTCACCTTATACACCTTTACTCCCGCGCTAACAAGTGCGCTGACGAATTCTGGCGTCTGTTCCTGTGCCAGCATTACCGTCGCTGAACGTGGGCTGCTGACCTGGCATGGCACGCCAAAGCGTAAGGCAACTTCTTGCGCACCAGCCAGTGGTTCAGCTTCAATCAGCAGAGCAGCTTCCTGCTTGAGGAGATCAGCAACACGCCCTTGCGAGATTAGTTTGCCATGATTGACGATGGCAACCTCGTCACATACCTGCTCGACCTCGTGGAGCAGGTGGCTGGAGAGGAAGATGGTATGACCACTCGCGCCTAGCGAGCGAATAAGCTCACGAATACTGACTGTTCCAGCGGGGTCAAGTCCGTTGGTTGGTTCATCAAGGAAGATGATTTTCGGGTGATTCAGCAGAGCCGCAGCAATGGCAAGACGTTGCTTCATACCCAGCGAATAAGTCCTCACCTTATCCCGTGCCGGCTCGTTCAAGCCTACCTGTTTGAGCACTTCAGTGAGATCATTTGCGTTCGGATGGCCGCTGACCAGCGCCAGAGCGTGTAGGTTGTCATAGCCTGAGAGTGAGGGATAGAACGCGGGCGATTCAACAATTGCCCCAATCTGGGACAAGAACGCCGGGCGCTCATGCACAATATCGCAGCCCAGGATGCGTCCGCTGCCGCTTGTCGGGCTAATCAAACCAAGTAGCATACGGATAGTAGTCGTTTTACCTGCGCCATTGGGTCCGAGGAACCCAAAAATAGTGCCAGATCGGACTGTCAGGTTGAGGCTATCAACGGCGCAGTGCGGGCCAAAGCGTTTTGTCAACCCTCGTGCCTCGATAGCCAGGGATGCCTTGGTACGGGTAATCTCCATGGGCAAAGCAGACCTCCTTTTGGTTGTCGGAACTATAGAGATTGTTGATAGCTAAGCTGTGAACACTTACTCAGGACTTAAAAAGGGGGGAAGTCTTCTGTACTTTCTTCAGAACCTGTGAGAGAAAGAAAACCAGCGGCGACGAGGCCTTTTTGAACGGCGTCTGCAAAGTGATCCCCAGGCCTTGCAAGTCGCCGGGAGAAAAAGAACAGGACTTCAGCAGGGGGCAAATCGCGTCTTTAGACGGATTTCCTCTCACCTCAATCGTGTTATTCTCGTAGTATCAGATCTTCCAAGGAGAAGAAAGAAAGAGCAGTTTTATATAAGGAGATTTTTACCGTGAGTTCTCTCGAACATTTTGGGCCGCGAGTGCAAGCGACACAGAGCTATCCTTTGATCACCAGACTTCTGCTCTGGGCCGGCGCGGTTGGGCCGCTGCTTTTTGTAGTCGTGCTCTTGATAGAAGGGGCCACGCGCCCCGGCTATAGCGCCTGGCAGACCTACGGCAGTTTGTTTAGTCTGTGCGACCAGGGCTGGATACAAATCACTAATTTTATCGTTTGTGGGCTTCTCACCCTCGGCTTCGCTATCGGGCTACGCCAGGTGCTCCACTCGGGGAGAGGGTCTATCTGGGGGCCAATTTTGCTGGGTATCTTCG
>WNFD01001824.1_pt1 | contig 21752 bp, 20 predicted proteins | sample 5400491 | NCBI WGS metagenome assembly WNFD01 (sample SAMN13153343, study PRJNA577476) | soil metagenome | isolation source: 120 cm saprolite under Douglas fir tree site 2 hole 2 replicate 2 | place: USA:California | collected 2015-04-18
GTACGGGGCCGCGCGGTGCCCCTGATCGGGACGCCGTCTCTCGAGCACACCCGCATCGACCTCACCGCGGTGCCGGACGCGGCGGTCGGCGACGAGGTCATCATCATCGGCCGCCAGGGCGATCTCGAGATCACCCCCGCCGAGGTGGCCACCCACCACGGCCTCGGCCTTCACCACGTGGCGACGACGGTCGGCCCCCGCGTCACCCGCGTTTACCGAGGCGGCTGATGGGCGCGGCGGCTGAATAGGGTCAGGTCTTACATTCCGACATTTTTCCGGCCGCCGATGAGGAGGTTCACCATATGCCCAAGGTCCTGACCGAAACCCAGGTCGAGCGGTTCGAGCGCGACGGCTGTCTCTCCCCGGTGCGCGCGATGAGCGCGGAGCGGGCGCGCTACTACCGCGAGAAGTTCGAGGCGCTCGAGTCGCGAGTCTCCGACATCAAGAAGATGAAGACCAAGTCGCACCTGCTCGCCCCCTGGGTGCTCGAGATCGCGGAGGACCCGCACATCCTCGACGTCTTCGAGGACCTGGTCGGCCCGAACCTCCGCTGCTGGAGCATGGCGCTCTCCGACTGCGGCGTCACGCAGGGGTGCCTGCGCGGGGTGCCCGGCTCGCACAAGTGGGGCATCCTCAAGCACGACGAGAAGGACGACCCCAAGAGCATCCTGGCCAAGGGCCAGTTCATCACCGACGACTTCGACGAGTCCAAGGCGGTCGACTTCCCGCTCGAGCCCGGCGAGATGGTGATGTTCGACAACTCGCTCGTCCACGGCTCCGGCACGAACTTCGGCCCCGACCGTCGCTTCCTGCTGCTGGTCGAGATGGTGCCGACGTGGGCCAAGCCGGCGCGCGTGCGTCAGTCCGCCATGCTACTGCGCGGCTCGGACACCTCCGGCAACTTCGACGACGAGCCGCGCCCCGACGCCGAGTGGTCGGACACCGCGGTCGCGAACTGGACGCAGGTCGTGAACTCGCGCGCCAAGCTCATCTTCGAGAACAGCAAGGTGGCCCCCAGCGTCGCCTACGGCGGCACCCGCGCCGCGACGTAAGAAGGGGTCAGGTCTTACATTCCGACATTTTCATCGCCTGGGGCGACACGACGCGCTCGACGAAAATGTCGGAATGTAAGACCTGACCCCAGCTCAACGGGCGGGGGCGGGGTGCGTGGCGGCCCAGTGGCGGGCGATGTCGATGCGGCGGGTGAACCAGACGTCCTTGTGGCCCGCGATGTAGTCCAGCGCGCGCTCGAGGCCGGCGGCCCGTGACGGGTGGCCGATCAGGCGCAGGTGGAGGCCCAGCGACATCATCTTGGGCTGGGTCTGGCCCTCGCGGTACAGCACGTCGAAGCCGTCCTTCACGAACGTGAAGTAGTCGGCGGCGGTGAAGAAGCCGCCGCTGCCGAACTTGGAGTCGTTGGCGGTCAGGCTGTACGGCACCACCAGGTGCGGTTTGGCGCCGACCCGTACCCAGTAGGGCAGCTCGTCGTTGTAGGCGTCGGAGTCGTAGAGGAAGCCGCCCTCCTCCACCACCAGCCGCCGGGTGTTCACGCTCGGACCGTAACGGCAGTACCAGCCGAGCGGCCGCTCGCCCACCGTCTTCTTCATCGACTCGATCGCCTTGCGGATGTGCTCCCGCTCCTCCGCCTCGGAGAGCTCGTAGTGCTTGACCCACCGCCAGCCGTGGGAGCACACGTCCCAGCCCGACTCCCGGATGGCCGCCGCGACCTTGGGGTTGCGCTCGAGCGCGAGCGCGCAGCCGAACACGGTGAGCGGCAGGCCGCGCTCCTTGAAGAGCCGGTGCACGCGCCAGAAGCCCACCCGGCTGCCGTACTCGAACATGCCCTCGGCGGCGAGGTCGCGGCCCTTGACCCCGTAGTTGGCCGCGCCGGATTCGGTGAGGGTCCCCTCCGAGAAGCCGTCATCCTGCGCGTTGTACTCGGAGCCCTCCTCGTAGTTCATCACGAAGTTGACCGCGATCCGCGCCTCCCCCGGCCAGTGCGGGTGAGGAGGATTGCCGCCGTAGCCGACGAGGTCGCGCGGGAAGTCGGTCGCCATGGCTCAGGGCTCCTGGGGGAGATCGATGGTGAGCGGCGTGGTGACCGGCACGAACTCCTCGTCACCCGGGCTGCCGTCGCGCCACATGAGCACCGCGAACGCGGCGGGCCCGTCCAGCACCGTGAGCGGATGATGCCACGTGCCCATGGCGTAGGTGACGCCCTGGCCGGCGCGCGCGACGAACGCGCGCAGGCGCGAGAGGTCGGGCCCGCCGCCGGGCGCGTCCAGGGTGGCCAGCACCAGGTAGCGCGAGACCCGGAGCGGGATGAAGGTCTGCGAGGAGTGCTCGTGACGCTCGAGGACCTTCACGTCCAGCGGGAAGGTGGCCTTGGGCTCCACGGTGGCGACCGCGAGGCTCACCGGGGCGTGGGCGCGCCGGTTGGCCAGCGTGTCGCTCAGGTACGCGCGCCCCGGGGCGGGCGCTCCCTCCAGCACCGCCCCGAAGGGCTTGAAGGCTTCCGCGGTTAACGGCTCGGCGACGATGCGCATCAGGAGATCCTCCGGGTCAGGCCGACGATGCGGTCCATGACCACGACGAGCAGGGCGGTGGAGAAGATCAGCACGCCGGACACCGCGGCGGTGCGCACGTCGAGCGTGCTCTCGAGCATGCTCCACATGCGGATCGGCAGGACGTCGTTCTCGGGCCCGGCCAGGAAGAGCGAGACCGACACGTTGTCGAGCGAGGCCATGAAGGCGATGAAGGCCCCGGCCAGGATGCCCGGCCTGATAATGGGTAGAGTAACCCGTCTGAAAGTGTAGAACGCGCCGGCCCCCAGGCTGGCCGAGGTGTCGAGCAGCCCGCGATCGAGCTGCGACAGGCTGGCGATCGTGGTGCGCAGGATGAACGGCACGATCACCGCCACGTGGCCCAGGATCATCAGCGGGATCGAGAGCGGGAACCCGAGCGTGCTGAAGAACATCAGCGCGGCGAGCCCGAAGGCCAGGGTGGGCAGGATGAGCGGGGACATGAAGAGCCCGTCGAGGACCTGCGCCCACCACGCGCGTCGCCCCGCGATGCCGAGCGCGGCCGCGGTGCCGAGCGCCACCGCGATGGCGGTGGCGGAGAACGCGATCACCAGGCTGTTCCACACCGCGGTGTGGATCTGGGCGGACTGGACCGGATCGAAGAGGCTCCGGTACCAGCGCAGCGACAGGGCGGGGGGCGGGAAGCGCAGGGAGCGCGAGTCGGTGAAGGACGTGATCAGCACCACCAGCACCGGGACCACCAGGACGAGCAGCGCGACGCCGGCGAGGGTGCCGAGCACCAGCCGGTAGGAGATGTCGCCGCCGGTCGATTGCCGGGCCATGGTCGCGCGCCTAGCCGGCCGCGAGCGCGCGGGTGCGCCGCCCGAGCGCGTTCAGGGTGGTCACCACCGCCAGCACCGAGACGAGGAGGACCATCGAGATGGTCGCCGCGAACGGCCAGTTGAACAGCGTGGTGGCCTGCTGCCAGATGTAGAAGGGCATCAGGACCATGCGCCCGCCGCCGATGATGGTCTGCGAGACGAAGGCGGTGACCGAGCTGGCGAACACGAGCAGGCAGCCCGCGACCAGCCCGGGGAGGCTGAGCGGCAGGGTCACCCGGAAGAGGGTGCGCCAGCGGCCCGCCCCGAGCGCGGCGGAGGCGTCCTTCAGGTTCGGGTCGAGGCGCGACATGACGCTGATCAACGGCAGCAGCATGAGCGGCATCTCGATCTGCGAGAGCGCGATCACGAGGCCCAGCTCGGTGCCCAGGAGGCGGATCGGGCTGGTGACGAGCCCGAGCCCGACCAGGACGTTGTTGAGGAGACCCTCGCGGCCCAGGATGACGATCCACGCGAAGGTGCGCACCACCACGCTGGTCAGCAGCGGCAGCACGATGATGAAGAGGAGCACGGGCTGCAGGCGCCGCGGGGCCTCCATGAAGAGCAGGCCGAGCGGCACCCCGATGCACGCGGTGACGACCACCGTCTTTACCCCGAGCAGGAGCGTCTGGCCGAGCACGCTCCAGTTGAAGGCGTCACCCGCGAACTTGGCGTACTGCTGGAGGCCCCAGCCCGCGAACTGGGGCGTGACCCGCAGGCTGATGCCCGCGAGCAGCCCCAGGGGGGCGAGGAAGAAGAGCAGGAAGAACAGCGCGAGGGGCACGGTGAGGAGCCCCTCGCGCTCCCGCGGCGCGGCGGCGCGACGCTCGGCTATTGCCGGATCTCCTTGTTGAACCGCTCGATCCAGGCCGCGCGGTTCGGGTTGATCTTGGTCCAGTCGTGGTGGACGAAGCTCGCCAGCTCCGCGTGCGATTTCACGATGTCCACCGGCATGTCCGGCTGGAGGGGCACGTTCTTGTTCACCGACAGCAGGCTGTAGGGCGGCTTCTGGAGCGCGGCCTGCACCTCGGTGCTGAGCACGGTGTCGATGAACTTGTAGGCGTTGTCCTTGTTGGCCGCATTCTTCACCACGTGCAGCGTGGTGTAGAAGGCGATCGGGCCGCTGTCCGGCTTCACGAACTCGATGTCCACCCCTCGACTCTTGAGAGTAGAAACCGTTTGATAGTTGGTGTAGGTGACGTCCATCTGCCCCTGCTGGAAGAGGGTGTTGACCGCCACCGGGTTCTGGGCGATCACCGCCACGTTGGGCAGCCACTTCTTGAGCTGCTCGAAGGCGGGGTCCACGTTGGTGAGCGAGCCGCCGTACTGCTTCGAGATCTCGATCAGCGACGAGGTGCCGAAGGTGGTGCCGAACCCCGAGATGCCGACCTTGCCGTTGTACTTTGGATCGAACAAGTCCTTCCAGCCCTTGGGCCGCTCGACCTTCTTCGGATTGTAGGCGATGCCCACGATCTGCGCGGCCACCGCCACGCCCCAGTCGTCGTAGAAGGTCTTCTGGAGGTTCGCGATGTTCTTGCAGCGCGCGGGATCGAACTTGTCTACGAGGCCGTCCTCGGTCGCGACCACCGCGGGCCCCGGATCGAGCATGAAGATGTCGAGCGGCGGGGTCGCGCGGGAGGCCTTCACCTTCGCGACCTGATCGAGCGCCAGCAGCGGGGTGATCACGGTGTCCACGTCCGCGGTCTTTTTCACCGCGGGCAGCACCACCGCGCGGTAGGCCTCCTCCCACGGTCCCGGGTAGGCGGGGGTGACGACGCGGCCGGCCGCGAGCGCGTGGCGCGGCAGGAGCATGGTGGTGGCGAGGACCGCGCCACCGGCCAGGAGCACGCGGCGCGAGAGCAGGGGAGTGTGCATGGATGGAGCCTCCTCAGGGGCGCGCCGGCTCCGGCGCCGGCGCAGGGAATAGGGACACGGCCGAGGCCGTGACGATGCCGCAGTAGAGCGTGCCGCCCGCCTCGCCCGGAGGGGCCAGGCTCTCGCGCGGCTCGGTGACCTTGAGCGACTCTCCGGCGGACGTGCCGACCTCGCTCACGGTCTGGGCGCCCACCGGCATGCGGATGCGCAGCTCGACCGGCCAGCGGCCGGGACCGGGGACCGGATACAGGCGCAGGTTCTCGGGCCGCGCGGACACCACCACCCGCTTGGCCTCGGGGCCGCCGGGCGGCTCTCCCGCGGGGATCTCCCCCGCGGGTACTTCCACGATGGCGCCCGCCTCGAGCGCGACGGCGCAGGCGGCGCCGCGGCGCTCCACGATCTCGCCCGCGAGCAGGTTGGCGGTGCCCACGAAGCTGTTCACGAAGAGCGTGCGCGGCCGGTCGTAGACCTCGACCGGGCTCGCGAACTGCTCGACGCGCCCGCGGTGCATCACCGCGATGCGATCGGCCAGGCTCATCGCCTCCTCCTGGTCGTGGGTGACCAGGATCGCGGTGATGCCGAACTGGCGCTGCAGCCGCTTGACCTCGATCTGCATGTCGAGGCGCAGGTTCTTGTCGAGCGCGCCGAAGGGCTCGTCGAGGAGCAGGATGCGCGGCTCCACCGCGAGCGCCCGCGCGAGCGCCACCCGCTGCTGCTGGCCGCCGGAGAGCTGACGCGGCATGCGGTCGGCGAGCGCCTCGAGCTGGACGGTGGCCAGCATGCGGGCCACTCGCTCGCGCACGACCTCGCGCGGGGCGTGGCGGGCACGGAGGCCGTAGGCCACGTTCTCGTAGACGGTCATGTGCGGGAACAGCGCGTAGTTCTGGAACACCACCCCGATGTCGCGCCGGCTCGCGGGCAGGTGATCGATCGAGCGGCCGTCCACCCGCACCGAGCCCGTGGTGGGCACGATGAAGCCCCCGATGACCCGCAGGAGCGTGGTCTTGCCGCAGCCACTCGGGCCGAGCAGCGCGATCAGCTCGCCCGCCTCGATGGTGAGGGAGACGTCGTCGGCCGCGGTGGTGGCGCCGAAGCGATGGGTGATGGACTCGAGCTGGACGCTGTGGCCGCTGCGGGGAACGACGGTCGCCGACATCTTGGTGGCGCATCCTACCACACGTCGCGCGCGCGGGTTATCCTGCGTGCGCACGCGGGGCGACGACGCCCCGATCTCGGCGAGGAGGGCTCCATGCGCTACCGTCCGTTCGGTCGGACCGGGCTGCAGGTGTCGGTGGTGGGCTTCGGCTGCTGGCCGATGGCGGGCGACCGCTACGGGGCCATCGAGGACGGCGAGGCGATCCGGGCGATCCACCGCGCCCTCGACCGGGGCGTGAACTGCGTCGACACCGCGCCGGCCTACGGGGCGGGCCACTCCGAGGAAGTGGTCGCCCGCGCGCTCGAGACGCGGCGCAAGGACGTGATCCTGGTCACCAAGTGCGGGGTGCAGGTGCCCCCGCCGGGTCAGCCGGGGCCGCTACGTGACGCGAGCCGGGCCAACATCCTGCTCGAGGTCGACGCAAGCCTGAAGCGCCTGCGCACCGACTGGGTGGACGTGCTGCTCGTGCACTGGCCGGACCCGTCCACCCCGTTCGAGGACACGATGCGCGCGCTCGAGGAGGTGGTGGCCTCCGGCCGCGCGCGCTTCGTCGGCGTCTCGAACTTCACCGGCGCGATGCTGGCCGAGTGCCTGCGCACCCGACGGGTCGACGTCTCGCAGGTGGGCTACCACATGCTCGATCGCCGTCAGGAGGAGGAGACCTTCCCGCTCTGCCTCCGCGAGGGCATCGGGGTGATGGGCTACGGCTCGCTCGGCCACGGGCTCCTCACCGGGGCCTTTACCTCCGCCACCACGTTCGAGGCGGGGCGCGACTGGCGCGCGGGCGGAATCGCCTTCGGGCAGCCGATCTTCCGCGGCGAGAACCTCAAGACGAACGTGGGGGTGGTGGAGCGGATCCGGCGCGAGATCGCGGAGCCGCGCGGAGTCTCGGTGAGCCAGATCGCGCTCGCGTGGGTGCTCGCCAATCCCGCGGTCAGCACCGCGCTGGTGGGGGCGCGGACTCCCGCCGAGGTGGACGCCAACGACGCGGGGGCCGAGCTCGAGCTGTTCGCGGCCGAGCGCGCCACGATCGACGCGATCCTCACGGGGGCGGCTGGCCGCGTGCGGGAGTTCACTCCGCTGCGGCCGGCGATGGAGGTGTGGGGAGCGGAGCTGCCGGCGGGACGCTAGCCGCTAGCGCAGCGACATGTCGTAGGCGCGGATCAGCTCGTCGCTGCGGGCCTTCCAGTTGAGGCGCTTGTTGGCCCCGTAGAGATCGATCTGCTGGTAGAGGGGGATCGCGGGGACCTCCTCGATCCAGAGCTTGTTGATCTTCTGATACTGGGCGTAGCGCTTCTTCTCGTCCATCTGCGACTGCGCCTCGTCGACCATCCCGTTGAAGTCCTCGTTGTGCCAGTTGACGAAGAGGCCGGGCGACTTGAAGAGCGGCACGTAGATCGCCTCCGCGTCCATCGTCGGATGGCCCCAGCCGATGAGCCACACCGGGCCGGCCTTGTGCACGTAGACCATGTTGTTCAGGTAGTTCACGAACTCGTAGGTCCGCAGCGTGGTCTTGATCCCGGCCTTGTTGAGCTGGCCCGTGACCGCCTCCCCGACCTCCTTGTCGCGGACGTAGCGGCCCTGCGGGCCGTTCAGCACGATCTCGACGCCGTTGGGGAAGCCCGCCTCGGCGAGGAGCTTCTTGCTCCGGGCCAGGTCCTGCTTGATCGGCTTCAGCGACGCGTCGTAGCCGAAGTGCAGGCTCGGCAGCATCGTCGCCACCCGCACCGCCTTGCCGTCCATCACGCCCTTGATGATCTCGTCGGCGTCGATGGCGTAGGCGAGGGCCTGGCGGACGCGCTTGTCCGCGGTCGGGCCCGCGTAGGGGCCGGTGGGCTTGTGGTTGGCGTCCATCTGGTGGGTGTAGATCATGAGCTGGATGGTGCGGATGGACGGCGCGGTGCTGAGGTAGATCTTGGGGTGCTTCTCGATGATCCCGGCCAGGTGGGGCGGGATGTTCACCGCCACGTCGATCTCGCCGTTCTGGAGCGCGGCGACCCGCACCGCGTCGTCCGGGATCGGCTTGAACACGACGGTCTTGATCTTCGCGGCCCCCGCCCAGTAGCCGGGGAAGGCCTCCATCACGATCTCCTCGTCCTTCGACCAGCGGACGAACTTGTAGGGGCCGGTGCCGATGGGATTCCGGGAGATCGCGGCCGGGTCCTTGCCCGCGTATTCCTTGGGCGGGTACATCGCGGCCTGGCGCAGGGCCAGGTGGACCACGAAGACCGGCCACGGCTTCTTGGTGTGGACCTTCACCGTGAAGGGGTCGATGATCTCCACCCGATCGATCGGCGCGAAGGACGTCGAGCCGCGCAGCTTGTTGGCCGGATTGGCGAGACGCTCCAGGCTGAACTTGACCGACTCCGCGTTGAAGTCCTCGCCGTTGTGGAACTTGACCCCGCGGCGCAGCTTGATCTCCCAGACGGTCGGCGCCACCAGTTTCGGCATCTCGACGGCCAGCGCGGGCACGATCTTCAGATCCGGGCCGCGCTCGACGAGCGACTCGAAGATCTGCGCGCCCACGTTCGAGGCGGGCTGCTCCTGCTGGTGCATCATGTCGAGCGTGGTGGGATCCACGCCCTGCGCGATCACGACCTTGCCCTCGGGCGCCGCCTCCGCCACCACCGGGCCCAGCGCCACGCCGATCAGCACCGCCGCGATCCGCCAATGCACCATGGGTGACTCCTCCGTTGGGGTCAGGTCTTACATTACGACATTTCGAATATTGGCCCCTACTGGGCCAGCGCGCCGCCGTCGATGACCAGCTCGCTGCCGGTCATGTAGGAGGAGTCGTCGGAGGCGAGGTAGAGGACGGCGCTGACGATCTCGGGTACCGTGCCCATCCGGCGCAGGGGCACGCGCTGCAGGCGCTTCTCCATGGCGTCGCGGTCGCGGAAGGCGCTGTGGAACATCTCGGTGTCGACCGGGCCGGGGTGGACGGAGTTGCAGCGGATCTTGTCCTTGGCGTGCTGGGACGCGGTCACCTTGGTGAAGATCCGGATGGCGCCCTTGCTCGCCGCGTAGGCGGGCTCCTGGTGCAGCGACTGGCCGATGCCGGCCACCGAGGAGATGTTGACGATCGAGCCGCCGCCCGAGCGGCGCATGGCCGGGATCGCGTGCTTGGTGCCGAGGAAGACGCCCTTGGCGTTCACCGCCATCACCTGGTCCCACTCCGCGACGGTGCGCTCCTCGATCGGCACCTTGGGGATCACGATGGCCGCGTTGTTGACCAGGACGTCGAGCCGGCCGTGGCTATCCAGCGCGGTCTGCACCGCCGCTCGCCAGTCCGCCTCGCTGGTCACGTCCAGGTGGAGGTAGATGGCGTCGCCGCCGCCGGCCCGGATGGCCCCCTCGACCTTCTTGCCCTCGTCGTCCCGGATGTCCCCGAACACGACTCGGGCGCCCTCGCGCGCGAAGGTCTCCGCCTCCGCCGCGCCCTGCCCCCGGGCCCCGCCGCTGATCAGCGCGACCTTCCCGTCAAGCTTGCCCATAGCCCGGGATCATACCGCGGCCGGCTCGGAATGTCGGAATGTAAGACCTGACCCCCGCGGTGACCCCCGCGTTGACAAGCTGGCGACGGGCGTGCGACACATCGCCCATGCTCGAGGAGCCCACGTCCCTCCGGATCGACGATCCCGGTGTCCGGGCGCTGTTCACCGAATCCGCGCGTTTCCAGTCCTGGTTGGATGTGGAGGCGGCGCTGGCCCGGGCGCAGGCCGAGCTGGGCATCATCCCGGAGGTGGCGGCCCGCGAGATCGTCCGCAAGGCGCATCTCTCCTACCTGGACCTGGCCGCGGTGCGGGAGGGCCTGGCCCGCACCGGCCACCCGCTGGTGCCGCTGGTGTGGGAGCTCGACCGCGCCTGCGAGGGCGACGCGGGCGGCTTCGTGCACTGGGGCGCGACCACCCAGAACGTCACCCAGACCGGCCAGCTCCTGCAGGTGCGACGGGCGCACGAGATCTTCCTGCGCCAGCTCGCGGCGATCCTCACCACGCTCGCGGACCTGGCCGAGCGCACCAAGGACGTGCTGCTCCCCGGCCGCACCCACGGCCAGCACGCGGTGCCGGCCACCTTCGGCTTCAAGGTCGCGGTGTGGATCGACGAGCTGGGCCGCCACGTGGAGCGCCTGCACGGCTGCGAGAGCCGCGTGTTCGTGGCCATGCTGGGCGGCGGCGCGGGCACCCTCGCCTCGCTCGGCGAGCTCGGTCTGGCTACCCAGGAGAAGATGGCGGCCCACCTTGGCATGGCGCCGATGCGGCTGCCCGCGCGGACCATCGGCGATCACCAGGCCGAGTACGTGACGCTCCTCGGCATGCTGGCCTCGACGGGCAGCAAGATCGGCCGCGAGATCTATACCCTCATGAAGCAGGAGTTCGGCGAGGTCGAGGAGCCGGTGCCGCCCGGCACCGTCGGCAGCAGCACGATGCCGCAGAAGCGCAACCCCAAGCTCTCCCAGGACATCATCGCGGCCGCCGCGCAGGTGCGCGCGCTGGTGCCGCTGGCCCTCGAGGCGATGCAGACCGAGCACGAGGCGGACCGCACCACCAGCATCATGATGAGCCGGGCCCTCGTGCAGGCGTGCGAGCTGACCGGTGACCTGCTGCAGCGGATGATCGTGCTCTTCGACGGGCTCCAGGTCTTCCCGGACCGCATGCGCGAGAACCTGGATCTCTCGGGCGGCCTGATCATGGCCGAGGCGCTGATGCTCGAGCTGGGGCGTCAGATCGGGCGGCAGCGCGCCCACGACGCGGTCTACGAGGCGGCGCAGGCCTCGGTGACCGAATCGCGCCCGTTCCGCGAGATGCTGGCGCTGGACCCGCACGTGAGCGCGGGGCTCACCCCGTCGCAGATGGAGACGCTGCTCGACCCCGCGCGCTACACCGGGCTCTGCCGCGAGTTCGCGGAGCGGGGCGCCGCGCTGGGACGCGAGATCGCCTCGGGCATCGAGCGCCGGCTCGCCGGCCGCGTCACGTGAGCCGCACGCGGGGCGCGAGCTCACCCGGCCGCGCGCGGCGACCCGAGGCGGGCCCTATTCCGCCAGATCGGTGGCGAGAAGCCGAACAATATCCGCGGGCGTGACCGGCTTGACCAGATGAGCGTCGAAGCCAGCCTCCGCTGATCGTTTGCGATCAGCCGGCTGGCCGTAGCCGGTGAGCGCGACCAGCTTGAGGCGCTGACCCAAGCGAAGCCGTAGCACGCGGGCGACCTCGTATCCATCGAGGTCGGGCAACCCGATGTCTACGAGAACGTGATCCGGCTGACCCCGGAGCACGAGCTCGATCCCGGCCTGACCACTATTCGCGGCCTGGACGTCGAGCCCCACCGCCCTCAACGCCATGACGAGAGCGTCCCGACCATCATCATTGTCCTCGATAACGACGACTCGGCGGCGGACGAGAGCCGGGGTTGCGGACTCGGCGGGAGTCGGCAGAATCTCGGCCGTGACCGGGAGTCTCACCGTGAACTCCGCGCCCGCCCCTTCGCTCTTGACCTCGACGGTTCCGCTATGAAGATCGACGATCCGCTTGACGATACTCAAGCCGACCCCGAGCCCCCCCGCGCTGCGATCCAACGTGGGATTGAGTTGCGTGAATGGATCAAAGACCGAATGGATGCGGTCGGACGGGATGCCTTCTCCGGTATCTCGTACTCGCAAGATCGCGTCGTCAGAATCGACGCCGAGGGTCAACCAGACCGAGCCTGCTTCTGGCGTGTACTTCGACGCATTGTCGAGCAGATTCCCGATGACTTGCTCGAGGCGAGCCGGGTCCCCCTTCACGATCACCGCTTGATCGGGGAGCGAGACCTCGAGGGCCTGGTGCTTCGCCTCGATTCGCGACGCCTGGTGTTCGACCGCCATGGTGATCACTGATCGCAGGTCGATGAGCTCCGGTCTTACCTCGAGGTGGCCTCGGCCGACCTTCGCGGCGTCCAGCAGATCATCCAACATCCGAGCCAGATGGGTGCTCTGACGGCGGATGACATTCCGAGCCTTGGTTGGAACATGCTCTTGACTGCCGGTTTGATCCAGGACGCTGGCCGCGTTCACGATGGCGTTGAGGGGATTCCTCAGCTCGTGCGAGAGCATCGCCATGAAATCGTCTTTGGCGCGGTTCATCGATTCGGCATCACGGCGTGCCGCGCGTTCGCGCTCGAGTAGCTCGTTGATCTCGGCTTGCGCCCGTACGCGATCGAGGCCGAATGCCACGTAGTGCGTGACCATCGCGGCGACCTTCAGCTCCACGTCGGAAAAGTCATGGGGCTCGTCGTAGTACACCATGAACTTCCCGAGAAGCCGGCCGCGATGGCCGAGCGGGATGAAGGCAAGCGAGCGAATGCCCTCGGACAGAATAACGTCGCGGAGATGCCCCAACGAGGAATCAACCGATACGTCCGGTACCAGGATCGGGAGCGGGTTCCGGGTATCGAGGGTCCATGGTGAATGTCCTTCGACCGCCCTCCGGTAGCCGTCCGACAGAGAACGCCAGGCCTTGAAGCGCATGATGCCACTGTCGTCGAATACCAGGATGCTGGCGCGATCCGCCCCCGTGGCCGCGACCATCGCATCGACCGCCGGATCGTAGATCTCGGCGGGCTCTCGGACGTGTGCCGCCAGATCGGCAATGCGATAAAGGGCGTGGAGACTCATGATTCCCCCGGCGGCGCAAGTATAGGCGAATCCTGGTCCTCCCGGCAAGGCACGACACACGCCGCGCGCCATCCAGCAAAGCGGGCCGCGTTACTTGAGCCGCAGGTCCTCGTAGGGCGAGAGGTAGGGGTGCCCCGGGATCGTGGGCACCTCCGCGAGGCGCGGCCCGACCCCGGTCAGCAGCGGCGGCTCCACGATGGGCGCGAACATCGCGCGCTCGTGCATGAGCTGCTGGATGCGGTGGAGCAGGGTCTCGCGGCGCTTGCGGTCGGGCTCGGCGGCCTGGTCCCGGAAGAGCGCGTCGATGTCCGGGTAGCCTCCATACGACCGGATCCCGGTCGAGAGCACGAACGCCTCGATCCGGGTCGCCGCGTTGCCGGCGGTGCCGCTGCCCACCCGGATCAGCTGCTTGAACTGCTTGTCCTGGTCCGCCTTGTAGAACGCGGCGCGCTCCATCGGGCGCAGCCGTGCCCGGATGCCGACGGACCGCAGCCCGTTGATGACCGCCTCGGCCTCCGGCGCGAACACCACGTCGGTGGCGACCTCGCCCGCGTCGAAGCCCTTCGGATAGCCGGCCTCGGCCAGGAGCTGCTTCGCCCGCGCCGGATCGTGCGGGTACTCGGGCGGTGCCCAGTAGAACTCGTACTCGCGGGGGATGATGCTGGAGGCCGCCTTGCCGAACCCGAGATACTCCGCCTGGCTCAGGGTCTTCCGGTCGATGGCGAGGTTCGCCGCGAGCCGCACCCGCTGGTCGGCCCACGGCGACTTTGGATCCCACTGCTGGGTGAACGTGAGCCACTGGGTGAAGGTCGGGTAGGTGACCTTGAGGGTGAGGCCCGGCGTCCGCCGCACCTCCTCCCCGAGCGGGCCGCGCAGCGAGTACGCCACGTCGGTCTCGGCGCGCTTGAGCATGGCCAGGCGCGTGGAGTCGTCGGGGATCGACTTGAAGACGAGCCGCTTCACCGCCGGGGCCTTCCGCCAGTAGCCGTCGTGGGCCTCCAGCACCAGCTCGATCCCGGGGCTGAAGGACACGAAGCGGTACGGGCCCGCCCCGACCGGCGCCTTCTTGAACCCGTCGTCGCCGACGCGCTCGAGGTAGGCCTTCGGCACGATCCAGGCGGCCCCGCTGGCCGGCGTCCCGTAGAACGTCATGAAGTCGGGCCACGGCTGCTTGAGCCGGAAGCGCACACGGTGGGCGTCGACGATCTCGACCGCCGCGACGTGCGCCTTCAGGGTCCCCGCCGCGGCGCCCCGGTACCGCTCGAAGGAGAACTTCACGTCCTCCGCGGTGAGGAGGTCGCCGTTGTGGAACCGCACGCCCTTGCGGAGCACGAACTCGTAGGTGAGCCCGTCCTTCGACTGCGTCCACGACTCGGCCAGGCTGGGCGTCCACGCGTTGCCCGGCATCGGCTTCACGAGCGCGTCGTGGAGCGCGTACAGCATCATGAAGGGGGTGATGACCCCCGCGGTCTCGGCCGGGTCGAACCAGGTGGGGGCCAATGAAATATGGACCGCGAGCGTGATCTGCCCCTCCGCCGCCCCGGCGGGCGGGACCGCCGGCCAGAGGGCCAGGGCCCCGATGACCAGCCCGGTGATCAGCCCGGTGATCAAGATGGCGGGGACGCCGAGCGGTCGCGGCCGGCCGGGCTCCACGGCGGGGAGCATACACCCCCGGCGCCGGCGGTGGAACCCGGGCCGGGCCCCTTCGCGGCGGCCGGTCAGTCGACGACCGCGATCGCCTCCACTTCCACGACCAGATCGGGGTGGGCGAGCTTGCGTACCTCCACCGTGGTGCTGGTCGGCAGCGCGCCGAAGTACTCCATGCGGACGTCGACGTGCTTGAAGAACTCCTCGATGTCGGTGACGTAGGTGTTGGTCTTCACGATGTCGGCGAGCGTCGCGCCGGCCGCGGCCAGGGCCGCCTTGATGTTCTCGCCCACCTGGCGGAGCTGGGCCCGCATGTCGCCGGCCCCGACGACCTCGCCGCCCGGGCCGCGGGCGAGCTGGCCCGACACGAAGATCGTCTTCTTGCCCTCGACGACTACCACGTGGGAGTAGAGCACGTGGCCGCCCACGACCCGCTTGCTGAGCGACGCCGGCTGGATGTTCTGGCGCTTCATGACGGGCCGGGATGCGGCCGTCGCCCGCCTCGGCCACTCGCGGGCCGCGCGCGCGGACGGGAAAACCTCGAGCGGGAGCCGTCGTTGGCGGTTAGCATGGCGCTTACCGTAGTCTGGGGGACCGGGAAGGTCAACCGAGAGGGCCGGGAGGCGGGACCGCGACATGCTGCCGACGCACGGGCGCTACGACTACTCGAGCATCACCACGCGGCCCGACTACTCCTGGCCCGGGGGCCGGCGCCTCGCGGTGTACCTGGCGCTCAACATCGAGGCCTTCGGCTTCGGGGTGGGCAAGGGCGCGGCGATCGCGCCGCCCGACCAGGCGCAGAGCCATAGCGTGTATAGCTGGCGGGACTACGGCAACCGGGTCGGCATCTGGCGGCTCTTCGAGCTGCTCGACGAGCTGGGCCTTCCCGCCGAGGCCCAGATGAACGCGGCGGTCTACGAGATGGCGCCGGACATTCCCGCGAAGCTGCGCGCCCGGGGCGACGAGATCCTGGGCCACGGCCTCACCAACTCCGACGAGCAGGGGCACCTGGCCGAAGATCGCGAGCGCGCCCTGATCGCGGAGGCCACCGCGGCGATCGAGCGGCACGAGGGTGCCCCGCCGGTGGGCTGGATGAGCCCGTGGCTCTCGAACAGCGCGGTCACCATGGACCTGCTGCAGGAGGCGGGCTACCGCTACGTGATGGACTGGACCATGGACGACCAGCCCATCTGGCTCTCCACCCGCAAGGGGCGCATCCTCTCGATCCCGTATCCGATCGAGGTGAATGACACGCGGGGCGTCATCTGGTATCACCACACCGCGCAGGAGTTCGCGGACATGATCACCGACCAGTTCGACGAGATGCTGGCCCAGTCGGCCCGCCAGCCGCTGGTGTGCCCCATCTCGCTCCATCCGTTCGTGTTCGGCCGCCCGTACCGCATCCGCCGGCTGCGGCGGGCGCTCCAGCACATCCTGGGGCACGGGGATCGCGTCTGGATCACGCGCCCCCGCGACATCTGCGCCCACATCGAATCGCTCCCCGCCGGCACCGTGCCGGGCAGCCGGTGAATCGCACGCGCTCCACCAGGAGGACCCCATGAAGATCGGTGTCGTGCTGCCGCAGACCGAGATCGGGAACGACCCGGGGGCCATCAAGGCCTACGCGGAGGCGGTCGAGGAGATGGGCTTCACCCACATCCTGGTCTTCGACCACGTGCTGGGCGCCAACCCGGAGCGGCCCGGTGGGTGGAAGGGGCCCTACACCTATCGCCACGCCTTCCACGAGCCGTTCGTGCTCTTTGGCTTCCTCGCCGCGGCCACGCGACGGGTGGGGCTCGTCACCGGCATCATCATCCTCCCGCAGCGGCAGACTGCGCTGGTGGCCAAGCAGGCCGCGGCGGTGGACGTGCTCTCGGGCGGACGCCTGCGGCTCGGCGTCGGAGTGGGCTGGAACCCGGTGGAGTTCGAGGCGCTCGGCGAGGATTTCCATACCCGCGGGCGCCGCGTCGAGGAGCAGGTCGAGGTGATGCGGGCGCTCTGGACGAAGGAGCTGGTCACGTTCGCGGGCCAGCACCACCGCATCACCGACGCGGGGCTGAACCCGCTGCCGGTGCAGCGCCCGATCCCGGTCTGGATGGGCGGGGAGAGCGAGATCGTCCAGCGGCGCATGGCCCGCGTCGCCGACGGATGGATGCCGCACTTCCGGCCGGGCGCGGCCTCGCAGGAGGTGGTCGACCGGATGCACGGCATGATCCGCGATGCCGGCCGGGACCCCAAGGCGTTCGGTATCGAGGGCCGCATGACGCTGCCCCAGATCCCGCCCGCCGACTGGGGCAAGGAGCTGCAGGCGTGGCAGGCCATGCGCGGCGTCAGCCATCTCTGCGTCAACACGGGTGGCATGGGCCTCAAGACGGCGGCCGATCACGTGCAGACCCTCCGCCGGTTCCGGGAGTCGGTCGCCCTCAAGTAGCGCGGTAGGGTCGCACCGCGTAGAGTTGAAGGATCCCATGGCGACGCGAGTGGCCCGAGCTCTCCCCCGCCCGACCTGTACCGGACGCGCCCGCCGCGCGATCCGCTGGCTCCGCTCGCCGCGGGCCCGGCGGCTCTGGCGCCGGATGTGGGCCGCGCCGCTGGCGGTGCGCCTCGTGATCGGGCTGATCGTGCTGGTGGCGGTCTGGTCCGCGGTGAACTGGACGTATCACGTGATCCGCAAGCCGACCGAGCTGTTCTTTCCGGTGAGCGGCACGCTCGCCAAGGCGCCGCCCGAGACCTGGCGGCAGTACGCGCCGCTCTTCCGGCGGCATTCCACCGCGACCATCTCTCCCGAGCTGCTGGCCGCGCTGGCCCAGGTGGAGGGCTCGGGCGACCCGGTGGCCCGCACCTACTGGCGCTGGCAGGTGGCCTGGAACCCGCTCGACGTGTACCGGCCCGCGTCGAGCGCGGTCGGCATGTACCAGATCACCGACCCGACCTTCCGGGAGGCGCGGCGCTATTGCGTGCGGGACCACGTGGTGATCGAGGACGGCTGCTGGTTCCGGGCGCTCTACGTGCGTGTGCTGCCGAGCCACGCGGTGGAGATGACCTCGGCCCTGCTCGACCGCGACGTCGCCCGCACGCTGGAGCGCCGCCGGATCGTCACCGCCACCGTCCGCCAGAAGCAGGACCTGGCCGCGGTCATCCACCTGTGCGGGACGGGTCCCGGCGACGACTTCGCCCGGCGCGGCTTCCGCATCGCCCCGGGCCAGCGGTGCGGCGACCACGACGTGGCCGGTTACCTGGCGCGGGTCAACGGCATGAAGCGGCAGTTCGCGCGGCTCGCCGTCGCCGAGCCCGGGGCCGAGATCGCGGCCGAGCCGGTCTGGTCGCGTCCCCGCTAGCCCATCCTCGCCGCGTCCCAGTTGAATTCCCGTCCGCCCCCGGCATAGGCTAGCGGCCATGACGGAGCGCCCACCCTTCGACGGACAGAGGACCATGCCGACACCCTGGCTCGCCGCGCGTCTCCTGTTCGGCATCGCCCTCCTCCTGGCCGGCGCCGCGGGCCTCGCGCCCGCGCCCGCCGCCGCCCAGTCGAGCAAGCCGATCAAGATCGGCTTCCTGGCCCCGCTCACCGGCGCGGCGGCCCAGATCGGGCGCGACATGGAAAACGGCTTCGCGATGTACATGGAGGAAGCCGGGCACCAGATGGCGGGCCGCAAGGTCGAGGTGATCGTGGAGGACACCGCGGGCAACCCGGGCACCGCGATCACCAAGTTCCGCAAGTTCGTGGAGAGCGACCGCGTGGACATGGTGGTGGGAGAGACCTTCGCGCACATCGGCTACGCGCTCGCGCCGAAGGCGGACGAGTACCGGATGCCGACCATCTTCCCGGTCATCGCGGCCGACGACCTGACCCAGCGCAAGCCGTCCAAGTGGGTGGTGCGGCTCGGGTGGACCGGGAGCCAGCCCTCGCATCCCTTCGGGGAGTACGTGGCCAAGACGCTCGGCTACAAGAAGGTCGCGGTGTTCGGCACCGACTACGCGTTCGGCTACGAGGTGGTCGGCGGCTTCCAGCGCTCCTTCGAGGAGGCGGGAGGGCAGGTGATCCAGAAGCTGTGGGCGCCGATGGGCGCCACCGACCTGGCGCCCTATCTCAGCCAGATCAAGCGCGACGCGGACGCCGCGTTCATCATCGTGGTCGCGGCCTCGGCCCTCCGCTTTCCCGCGCAGTACCGCGACGCGGGCCTGACCGGACGGCTGCCCGTGATCGGCGGGGCGGTCATCGTCGACGAGTCGGTCCTGCCCACCTTCGGCGACGAGGCCCTCGGCATGGTCACTCCGCTCATGTACAGCGCCGCGCTCGACACGCCCGCCAACCGCCGCTTCGTGGCCGAGTACCGCAAGAAGTTCGGCAAGGTCCCGTCCTATTTCTCCGAGACCTGCTACACGAGCGGGCGGTGGATCGCGGAGGCGGCCAAGGCGGTCGGGGGCCGCGTGGAGGACCGCGAGAAGTTCATGGCCGCGTTCCGCTCGATCGAGATCCCCGACGCCCCGCGCGGGCCGCTCAAGCTCGACGGCTGGGGCAACCCGATCCAGAACATCTACGTGCGGAAGGTCGAGCGCAAGAACGGCGAGCTGCAGAACACGGTGATCCACACCTTCCCGGCGATCTCCCAGTTCTGGACCTACAAGCCGGAGGAATACCTGAAGCTGCCGGTGTACAACCGCGACTACCCGCCGTGCCGGTTCTGCTAGGCATCCGATGCTGACCCGCGTCGATCACGTGATGATCTGCGTGCCCGATCTGGCTCGCGGGATCGACGCCTACCAGCGCCTCGGGTTCAACATCTACCCCGGCGGCGCCCACACCGGCCGGGCCACCCACAACGCGATCGCCTTCACCGGCGAGGAATACATCGAGGTGCTGAGCATCCGCGACCGGAGCGCGGTGGCGCCCGGAACCGCGGACGAGGGCCTCGCACGGTACCTGGACGAGGGCGGCGGGTTCCGGGTGATCGCGGTGCAGAGCGACGATCTCGACACGGACGTGGCGGCCATGCGCCGGCGCGGGGTGGACGTCGGCGAGATCCGCGATGGGGGCCGGCGTACCCCGGCCGGCCAGGAGCTGCGCTGGCGCGCCGCGTTCCCCGGGCCCGGCGTCCCGCTGCCCATCTTCTTCATCCAGCACCAGACGTCCCTCGAGGAGCGCCGGCGGCAGGTCGCCAAGGCCGGCGACCATCCGAACGGCGCGCTGCGGGTCGATCGTGTCTACATCACGGTGCCCGACGTGGTCGCCACCTCCCGGCTCTGCTCCCGCGTGCTCGGGCTGCCCGAGGCGGCGATCCAGCGCGGCGCGGTCATCAAGGCGGACATGGCGGTGTTCAACCTGGGGCCGACCGGTCTCACGGTGGCCCAGCCCGCCGAGCCCGGTCCCGCCGCGGAAGCGCTCGCCCGGCGCGGGCCGGGCCCGTTCCAGGTGCTCTACCGCACGAGCAGCATGGACGCGGCGGTGCGGTGGATGATCGGTCACGGGCTGCCGGAGCCGATCCAGGGCGTGCGCAATACCGGCGAGCGCGCCATCCTGGTGGGGCCGGAGCACACCGGCGGCGCGTACGTGGGCTTCGTCGGCCCCGCCTAGTCGTTCCGCTCGCGCTCCCGGTAGTCGCCGAAGGCGGCGTCGCGCTGGCTCAGGAGATCGCGCACGCTGCTGCCGTCGCGCTTGAACTGGGCGCGGTAGGCCTGGCTCGCCGCGGTCGAGAACGCCAGCGCCTGCAGCTCGGTGCCGGCCCGGATGGCCGCGCGCAGCCCCATGACCTCCATCGCCCGGTGGACCGCCCGCTTGTTGATCTGGGCGAGCTCGGTGGGCACCAGCGCGATGCGCTCGGCCACCGTCAGCACCGTCCGGTCGAGCTCCGACGCGGGCACCGCCCGGTTGGCGAAGCCTTTCGCCGCCGCCTCGGTGCCGCTGATCGCATCGCCGGTGAGATACATCTCCATCGCGGTGCGCATGCCCATCAGGAACGGGTGGAACTGGTTGTCGGGCGGGCTCATGAGCCGGGTCGGCGGGTAGCCGATCCGGGCGTCCTCCGCCACGTAGACCAGGTCGCAGCACGCGGCCAGCTCGCTGCCGCCGGCGAGGCAGTAGCCGTGCACCTGCGCGATGACCGGCTTGGCCAGGTCCCAGATCGTGAACCAGCCCTCCACCACGTGACGGGCCCACTGCCCGGGGCCGCCCGGGGAGTAGAAGGGCTGGTCCTTGGTGTTGTCGGCCGAGAGGTCGTAGCCCGACGAGAAGCAGGGCCCCGCCCCGCGCAGGACGGAGACCTTGACCGTCGCGTCCGCGTCCGCCTCCTTCAGCGCGGCGAGGATCGCGCCGCGCAGCTCGTTGCTGAGCGCGTTGCGCTTCTCCGGGCGGTTCAGGGTGAGGCGGCGGACTCCGGGGAGCGGATCGTCGAGCACGAGCACGGGGGTGGCCATGAGGCCGAGCATGCCCCAGGCGGCGCGGTGGGCGCAACGCCCGGCGCGACACCGGGTTCCGCTCAGGCGAGCTGGGCGCGGACCGCGCGGGCGCCGTCGACGAGCGCGCGGAGCTTGCCGAACGCGGTGTCGCGCGGCAGGTACTTCATCCCGCAGTCCGGCGCCAGGACGAGGCGGTCCGGGGTCACCCGGGCGAGGCCGGCCCGGATGCGCGCGGTGACCTGGTCCATCGTCTCGACCGCGGGGTCGGCCAGATCGATCACCCCCAGGATGATGGTCTTGCCCGCGAGATCGGCGAGCACGCCCAGGTCGAGCCGGGGCTGCGCGGCCTCGATCGAGATCTGCTGCGCGGTGGTCGCGGCGAGCTGGGGCAAAAACGAGTAGCCGGTCGGCTTCTGGTGGCGCACCACCGCCGCGTAGCCGAAGCAGAGGTGGAGCGCGGTCGGCACCGTGAGGCCCTCGAGCGCCCGGTTGATCGCGGGCACCGCGTAGCGTTTGGCGCCCTCCGGGTCGTTGCGGAGCCACGGCTCGTCGAGCTGGATGAGATCGGCGCCCGCCGCCTGGAGGTCGCGCGCCTCCTCGTTCACCGCCACGGCCAGGTCCATCGC
>WNFD01001775.1_pt1 | contig 21751 bp, 18 predicted proteins | sample 5400491 | NCBI WGS metagenome assembly WNFD01 (sample SAMN13153343, study PRJNA577476) | soil metagenome | isolation source: 120 cm saprolite under Douglas fir tree site 2 hole 2 replicate 2 | place: USA:California | collected 2015-04-18
CAAGAATGCCAGGGCATATGAAGAAATTGTGCCTCAGATCACGCAGGCGGCGCCGGATGCAATCATTCTGGTGGTGACCGACCCGCCGGATCCACTGGCTGACCTTACGTTGCGCCTGGGCCACAAGAGAGTCCTAAGCACGGGCACTTATCTTGACTCGCTTCGCTTCCGTTTTCATCTGGCACGGCGTCTTGAGATCAATCCGCAAAGCGTGGAGGCTCTGGTGGTGGGTGAACATGGCACGTCCCAGGTATTTGTCTGGTCATCGGCCCGCGTTGGCGGACATCCCATAGCATCACTACCGCTCGGAAACGGGGCCCCCTTTGACCAGTTCAAAAAAGAGGTTGAGCAGGAAGTCCGTTATGCCAACATCACGATCATTGAAGGGACCGGCGCCAGCGTGTTTGGGATTGGAGTAGTCTCGGCTCGGATCGCAGAGATCATACTGCGCGATGAGCATGCCGTGATTCCTATTGGGTCATTCAACCGGAGTTTCGGCACAACTATCTCGCTGCCGAGTGTTCTGGGCCACGACGGTGTCAGCAGGATCATCATGCCGGAGATGTCGGACAGCGAACGTGAGCTGCTCGATAAGAGCGCCAGGATGATTCGCGAGGCAGCGTGAAAATAGGGTGGCCCACCCTTTCGCCCGATTTTGGCGAAGGGTGGGTAACAAGTTCCCGCCATGCGCGACGTTTACCTTCTTGTCACCTATCCCCATGCCCTACCCGGTACCCGTCAACTAGGATTCCAAAGCATTTAACTCAAATCATCCCAGGGATGCATTCCGAACGCGCGCCAATCATTTGCCTTGCTCTGTCCGTTCATCACCGGCGTTTAGCCTCGTTAATCGGCCGCAAAAGACATTTAACGATCACATCGCACGCCGGCACCGAACGGGGGACGCGTTTCACCGCATCCCCCATTCAACATCGCGCGCGATTACTACTTAATCAACAGCCCCATGCTGGTCAAGGCTGCCGAAAGCTACTGTTCATTTGTCAAAGAACTTCTTCGTCCGCCTCTGGTGCCTGCTTCACTATGCCTCATTCATGCAGCTGGAACAACAAAACTTTAGTTCGTTTCGGAACCCAAAAACGTCCTCAATAAATAAGGCCAGCCCCCTCACAGAGCTGGCCCTTGGCTCATCTTCAGCAAAGCCTAACGGCTAGCCGTCGTCAATTCCCTGCCAACCACATCATCGACTTTCATACCCAGAGCTTCCGCAACGCCGCTTCCGTAAGCCGGATCAGCTTTGTAGAAGTGCTTGATTTGAAGTTCCTGTATGCGCTGCGGAATGGACGCCATGCTGGCCACAATGTTGCCAATCAGGCGTTGCTTTTCCGCGTGCGTCATGAGCCGGAAGAGATTTCCGGGCTGAGAGTAATAGTCTTCATCCACGCGGTGGTTGTGGCGGGCGATCTGTCCACTCACCGGTCGCGGACGCTCTTTGTAAGCCGCGTCTTCTTTCGGTCCGCCGAAGCTGTTAGGCTCGTAGTTGGGCTGCGAACCGTAGTTGCCATCAAAGCGCATGGCGCCGTCGCGATGATAGGTGTGCACCGGGCACTGCGCCTTATTGACCGGAAGCGTGTCATAGTTCACGCCGAGACGATAGCGGTGCGCATCAGGATATGAGATCAAGCGAGCCTGAAGCATTTTGTCCGGTGAGTAACCCAGCCCGGGCACAACATTCTTGGGATCGAACGCGGCCTGCTCTACTTCAGCAAAATAGTTTTCCGGGTTGCGATCAAGAACCAGCTCGCCCACTTCCACCAGCGGATAGTCTTTGTGAGGCCAGACCTTGGTCAAGTCAAACGGATTGATGTGGTAGTTCTCGGCGTCTTTTTCCGGCATGATCTGGATGTTGACACTCCACTTGGGGAAATCGCCTTTCCTGATGCTTTCGAACAGTTCCCGCTGGGCGTAGTCAGGATCCTTGCCCTTCATCTCTTCCGCTTCTTCACGGGTAAAGTTCTTGATCCCCTGTTTGGTTTTGAAGTGGTACTTCACGTAGAACAGCTCGTTCTTCGCATTGATCATGCTGAAGGTATGGCTGCTGAAGCCGTCCATGTGACGGTAACCATGCGGGGTGCCGCGATCGGAGAACAGAATGGTCACCTGATGCAGCGATTCAGGCGAGAGCGACCAGAAATCCCACATCATAGTGGGGGACTTCAGATTGGTTTCAGGATCGCGCTTCTGTGTATGGATGAAATCGCCGAATTTGAGAGGATCACGAATAAAGAAAACCGGAGTGTTGTTGCCGGTCATGTCCCAGTTGCCTTCTTCGGTATAAAACTTGAGTGCAAAACCGCGGGGATCGCGTTCGGTGTCCGCCGAACCTTTTTCGCCGCCGACGGTGGAGAATCGAATAAAAGTAGGAGTCCGCTTTCCAACAGATGAAAAGAGCTTCGCCGACGTGTATTTCGGCATGTCAGGATTGGTGCATACAAAATGACCGTATGCGCCGGAACCTTTGGCGTGCACCACGCGCTCAGGAATACGCTCGCGATTGAAGTGCGCCATCTTTTCGAACAGAAGAAAATCTTCAAACACCACCGGGCCGCGTTCGCCGGCCGTGAGGGAATTCTGGTTGTCGCCAACGGGACGTCCAGCTTCCGTTGTCATTTGCTGCTTCTTTTCCATTACATCTCCTTGGGATGATTTGCTGACACTTTAAATTCTACGCGGTGACATCCATAGGAGGAAGAGGTGGAAACAAATGCTTGGAATAGGAAACAACTATAATTAAAACTGGGGCACCATAAGAAACGGCTTAACCCACACGCGCCTTCGGTTGTTCCGCAAGCTTCTCCGATTCTGCGTCAGGGTTGCCCGTGATGAGGCGTGCACTGTGATTGTACGTGAGATATGACCAGCCCCATTCCATCATCACCAGCAAACGATTGCGGAAGCCAATCAGGAAGAAAAGATGTACGAAGAGCCAGGAGAGCCAGGCGAAGTAGCCGGAAACGTGGAACCGTCCGAAGTCGGCCACGGCGTGTGAACGCCCGATCGTTGCCAGGCTGCCCTTGTCCCAATACTCAAAGGGCTCGCGCGGCTGGCCTGCAACAACACGCTTGATCTGTTTGGCCGCGTACTTTCCCATCTGTATAGCGGCAGGCGCTACGCCGGGAACAAGGTTCCCGTCTTTCATCTTTGACGCTGCGAGATCTCCCACGACGAAAACCTCTGGATGCCCCGGGATAGTAAGGTCGGGTTCAACGATCACGCGTCCAGCGCGGTCCGTAGGTGCGCCCAGCATTTTTCCCAGTGGCGAAGCGGAGACTCCTGCGGCCCAGAGAATGGCTGCAGCCGGAATCTTTTCCTGCCCAACGGTGACAAGACGATCTTCCACGTTCGTGACCATGGCGTTGGTACGGACTTCAACACCCATCTGGCGGAGTTGCTTTTCCGCGCTGGCGGAAAGATCTTCCGGATAGGTAGGCAGCACTCGTGGGCCGCCTTCCAGCAGTATGATCCTGGAGCGCGATGGATCAATGGAACGAAATTCCTCTTCCAGATAGTGACGCGAGATATCTGAGATGGCTCCGGCCAGTTCAACGCCCGTAGCGCCCGCTCCAATCACAACAAAGTTGAGTGGCGGCGTGGGCCGGCCAGCGTAACCTTCCCGCTCGGCCTCTTCAAAAGCCAGCAGGACTCGACCACGAATCTCGGTTGCATCTTCAATGCTTTTCAGGCCAGGAGCGAATTTCGCCCATTCCGGATGGCCGAAATAAGCGTGCGTGGCTCCAGCGGCAACGAGCAGGTAATCGTACGCCAGGTCCAGAGGCCTTGAGTCGCCGGGGCCCTTCGACGTGACAATACGCCGCTCGAGATCAAAACTTATGACTTCGCCCAGAAGGACTTCCGTATTGGCATCATCGCGCAAGACATTGCGGATCGGCGAGGCAATTTCCGCCGGCGACAGCGCCGCAAGAGCAACCTGATATAGCAATGGCTGAAAGGTATGGTGATTCTTGCGGTCCAGCACCGTGACCCGCACCGGAAGACCGCCCAGCGCCTTGGCGGCATTGATTCCGGCAAAGCCGGCGCCCACGATTACGACTCGAGGTAACTCGCGGTTCTGTGTCATCAGTAACATTGTAGTCTTCGCCGAGGGGCCATACACTGCTGAGAGCAAATGGCTTAGACCCTGCGATTGAGGGTCGGCAGGTCCCGGGTAGGTTGTCGAGAGCGTTAACAGTACGCTCGTAGCGTTTCAGCAGCAATGCTGATTGCATTGGCCTCCACCCCGTGATAGGTTCAGCCAACAAAGGGCGAATGCCCAGGAAACAACCCAGGTTTTGCCGGTAAAAGCAGTAGAAATCGGCGTTTTTCGTTTTTCAAGGTATGTAAGAGCGCATTATGCATATTGATGATTTGCTACGCATCGCCATGGAGCGCAAGTCTTCTGACTTGCACTTAAAAGTCGGCAACTACCCGCATGTCCGTGTGGACGGCGAACTTGTTCCGCTGACCGACCAGCCAAGAATTTCCGCCGAAGACATGTTGAACATGGCCTTCAGCATGATGTCCAACCGGCAAAAGCAGAAATTCAAGGAATCGGCCGAACTTGACATGGCGTACGGCGTGGCCGGATTGGGACGCTTCCGTGTGAACGTGTTTCAGCAGCGCGGCAACGTAGGACTGGTCCTGCGTGTGATTCCCACCAAGATTCGCGCCCTGGAAGAGCTTTACCTGCCGAAGGTAATTGAACATATTTGCGAAGAGGCCCGCGGACTCTGCCTGGTCACCGGCGTTACCGGTTCAGGTAAGTCAACCACGCTGGCCGCCATGCTGGACAGGATCAACTCGAGCCGTCCGGAACACATCATGACGATCGAGGATCCGATCGAATTCCTGCATCGCGATAAAAAAGGTTTCGTCAATCAACGCGAAGTGGAAGTGGATACGCCTTCATTTGCGTCGGCGCTGCGCGCCAGTCTGCGTCAGGATCCTGACGTGATCCTGGTGGGCGAAATGCGCGATCTGGAGACGATCTCCACCGCGCTGCACGCCGCTGAAACCGGTCACCTGGTATTTTCCACACTGCATACATTGGACGCCGTGGAAACCATCAACCGTATCATCGCCGTTTTTCCGCCGCCGGAACAGAAACAGGTGCGCATGCAGTTAGGCGCTACGCTGCGAGCTGTTATCAGTCAACGACTGGTAAAGCGTGCTGACGGCGCGGGCCGTGTACCGGCTTGCGAAGTCCTCATCTCCACAGCGTTTGTGCGCGAGTGCATTATGGTGCCGGAAAAGACCCGCTTGATTCACGAAGCGATTGCTGCCGGTACATCACAATACGGCATGCAGACGTTCGATCAATCGCTCTACGATCTTTATTCGCAGGGTCTGGTCAGCTACGAAACAGCGCTTGAAAACGCCAGCAATCCTGACGACTTCAAGCTCAAGGTGCAGGGCATTCACTCCACGGCAGACGCCGCGCGCGAACAGATGGAGCAGGCTGGCTTCAGCACAGGAAGATAAAAACCGTTTTAGCCACAACGGGCACTAAGGAGCTTCAGAAATGAGGCTCCTTTTTCTTTTGGATCTTTGCAAGCTCATTAACGTGTGTTCTCACCACAGAGGGCACAGAGGAGCACGGAGGCAAAAGTCAACTGCCCCGTCTTCGAGCAATGCGGAATGCAGCCGCCGGCAAATGCCTGCTTACGAACTGCGTGCAATACCCGCTGCATGCAATGCCTCCTCTGCTATTCTTTCCCTATGGCGTTCAAGCGCGGCAGACCGATCGAAGACGAAGCAGCGCTCTACGACTACGCCGTTGGCGCACTGGGACGCAGGATGCGCAGCGTGGCAGAGCTAAAGCGACTGTTGCGCGGACGCGTGCCGGAAGGCGAACTGGGCGCGGTGCTGGTTGAGATGGTGATTCTGCGTCTGAAAGAACAGAAATATCTCAACGACTCCAGCTACGCTGCGGCTTACACGTCATTCCGCAAAGAAAACGAAAAGTTCGGACGTCGCCGCGTGATCACTGATCTGAAAGTTAAGGGCGTGCACGGCGATGTGATCGAAAAGGCCATTGATGCGGCTTACTCAGGCGTCGACGAGCAGGAATTGGCACGGGCATTCCTGCGGCGCAAACGCTTGAAGGAGCCGCAGAGTGAAAAGGACGCCGCCAGGATCTTCCGATCGCTGATGCGCGCCGGATTTAGCGCAGGAATCATCATTAAGATCCTGAAAAACTGGAACGTGGACGAAGAGATGCTGAACGCGCTGCAGGAAGAAGAACTACCCGGATCGGCCCGAGAAGAGTAGCAGCTAGGCGGGAAAGACGGTCACCACCCAGAAGTTGGCGTAGCCGTGCTGCTGATCGGGACTGAAACAGACACCCACGTTCACGCGCTGTTGCGTCTTTGAAAGTAGATGTCCGCTGAGCTGGTCAGGCATCTGCGTGGGTTCAGAAAGTGTAAACAGGAAGATCCGGCCGTTCCCGTTGATTCCCGCCGCAACGCTTTGCACATCGCCATTGGCCCCGCAGGCCAGAGCGCTCAAATGCGAATCGACGTGAGCATCCAGGGGCTTGATTCCCTTCTGCTCGCGGGCCCGGTTGAACGCGTTGATGAGAGCCTGGCTGAATTCGCTGTCGTTATAAACGGCGGTGGTCCAGGCAAAGTCCTGCGTCACCCATAGCCGGCCCTTTGCCTCAAATACTCCGATCCCAACGGCGTTGTAACGCGGGTTCATGATGTTGGCCCGATGTCCGGGAGAGAGCATGAGGGCCATTTGCACTTCTTCCGGCGCATCAGCAACGGCCACGTTTTCCGCGGAATCAGTGAAGCGCAAACCGGTAGACCCTATACGCTGCGGGACTGTTTCTTCTTTTTCGAACTGGTGTGACATCTCGCCATGCTGGGCCAAAAGCCGGGAATGACCTCGGGCTGCCAGGGCGGCGCGTCCGTTCCAATTGAGGGCAGGAAGATTTGCCGTGGCCCGTTCCTGATTGAGGAGTTCAAGAATTTTGCTTTCGACTGGCGAAGGGTCAAAGGCGGTCTTGCGTTGAGCCAGCGAGGTTAGGCAGAGCAATGGGATAAGTATGATGATGGCCGTTAGGTGTTTCATGACGGTTAAAGTTAAAGCTGATTGTAATTCGGGAACTCCTATGTCGCTCCCCTACCACTACGCTCCGGCCTGCGGCAGCAAAGTAGCGTTTTTCGTCGCCGCTCACCCAGTTTATCCCTCAGCGCGGCATTTCTCCGAAAAGCGACGCGCCTCGGGAACGGACTGGGCTACTTTCTGTCGCTGCCTACGGCGCTTTGTGCATGGGCCGCCCCGTAAACCATCGGCGATTGTAGGCACAAGAAACAGAATTCTTCGACTTGGTTGTCGCAAACGAAACGGCTTCTAATTAGACACCGGAAAGAAGGCCGCGACAATCCAATAGGTGGAAAATCCATTCGCGCCCCCTGGTTTGAAGCAGACACCAAGGTCCATGCGGTGTAACGTCTTGTCCGCCGCAGCCCGCTGCATGGTTACAGGGAGCTTATCGGGCTGCGCGGTGGTAAAGACTGCTAGATCAGTGGCGCCCGGAATGCCGTCAAGAATCTTTTGCGCGTTCAGGTTCGCGGTGCAGGCCACCTTCTGTAAGCGGGCATCGGATCGCGCGTTCATCGGCTGGAGTCCTTTTTGGCTGCGCATCTGATTGAAAGCCGCGATGAGCCGGCGATCAAACTGGTCATTGCTGATGGTCTCAACCTTGCGGGAAAAATCCTGGGTGATGTAAAGCTCATTTCCGCGGAGAACAATAGCGATGCCGATGGCGTTGAAGTCAGGCCGAAGGATGTTGGCACGGTGCGGCGGTGAGTTCATGAAGCCGTTGTGTGCCAGGTCAACGTCCGGCGCATAGCCGATATTTTCACCCACAACACTGAAGTTGGCGCCTGCCGCACCCGCACGTTTGGTGAGATCGGGTTCGCCCATGAACTGATGTGAGAGATCTTTGTGCTGGGCCAGTAGCTTTGAGTGAGCACGCGCAGCATCGGCCAGACTCTGGTCCCATGTGAGCGGCTTGAGGCCGGCGGTTTCGCGCTCCTGGTTGACCAGTTCGAGCAAGCGCTGTTCGTTCACCGACGGAAGCGCGGAGGAGGCCATGGCTCTTGTCTGCGGCCATGCCGTTGCGAGGCCGCAGGAAGTCATCATGGCGAAGGCCATGACTACTCGCAGCGCGCGCTTAGTAAGGGGGGTGATGAAGCGTTTGGGCGAACTACCTTTTACCAGGCCCGAAAACAAAAACAGTGCAATGGGGTATCCGCCCAAACCGGTCATCGTAACTCTGTGCCAATCGATTCAATGTCGTGTTGCCGGTAGTGATGGACCAACTTGATCGCAAATGACAGCACAATTCCCGGAGCAACAGTTACTCCCAGGAATGACCAGAACTCAGGTAGCCCCATTAGAATGAACGCTAGCAAGCCAATCGTAAAAATGGTTCCGGCAATACCACCGTAAAACTGGACCTTATGCATAGTGATTCCAGGATGCCATTTTGCGTTGCGAAATCTTCGTTCCATGGCCTGGCTCCTTGCAATGTAGCTGGTTAAATATTACTCCCACTTCCTGATGTCAAAGCACCTCTTTTTGCCTTCAACTCGCCCAGGATGCGGTTTACCTGGTCCTCTTTCTCGAGTTTGGCAAAACGATCTTCAACGCTGGTGGTCTGGTCAATTATCTCTGTCTTGGCCTGGCCAATCGCAGTCTCGCGCATGACTTTGTTCTTCATACGGTCAAACGCGGCGCCGGGATCATTGGTGTTGCCGGCGGTGCGGGCATCGGCAGCGCGATCGAGCGTTCGTGCACGCCGATGTTCGGCTATGAGCATCTCGCTCCTGCCGCGCGCTTCCTCTAGTTTCTGCTGAAGTTTATGCAGAGCTGACTTGAGCGTCTCCACCTGCGAGCGCTGGTCAATCACCTGCTGGGCAAAACTTTCGGTTAATTGCTGGGCTGTGAGTGAGCGTTCAATGGCAGCGCGGGCCAGGTCTTCATGATTTTTATCGAGTGCCAGTTCGGCCTTGCGACCCCAATCGGCAATTTTGTCCTGGTTCTCTTTCTGTTTCTTTTCCAGCAGGTGCTGATCGGCAATGGCTATGGCCACCTGGGTCTTCACCTGAAGAAGTTGGTTTTCCATATCAAGAATGATCTGCTTGATCATTTTTTCCGGATGTTCCGCTTTGTCAATAAGATCATTCAGGTTTGCTTTGAGTAATGTTGCCACCCGTTCCAGTAATGCCATAATCGCCTCCAGACGAAGTGTGTTTATTTGCCAATGAAAGCCCGCCACGTAACCACGGGCAGGAACGAACTTTGAATGTCAATGGTAAGCGCCGCGATCAGACCAAAGAGAAGCAGCATGGGAACAATCACGCCGAGGGGCTGAAAGCGCGACTCTTCAGGGCTGTCATGGATCATCTGCCAGAACGCCGATGCCACGGCAATCTGCACGACAGCGATGAGCACGCCAACGCCACCCACGCGGGCGACCAACCAGCTTGAGAGTGCCGCCTGGCCGACGATGATCAGCGGCATCAGGACGCGAGTGGCCAGATCGATGTTTGCATTAGCGCCCAGTTTGCCGCGGGCCGAGGGTTTGCCGGCCATAAAGGCAAGCCGAGCCAGCAACGCGGCGGCCAGGCCCCAGATCAAAATAATCACGAACAAGGGACTCATATACTTGCTCCCCGACGAAAATTTGGCCGGTTGTTTGGACGAAGATCACGTTTCCGTTGGACGCCACCGAGCAACAGTCCAAGCGCCACTCCAAGCGCCAGCCAGAACATCCAGCTGCCAGAGACAATGGCGATCAGCGCGCCTGCGACCACTCCGAGTACAACGCCAAGTACTGAGATTGTTTTCGTGCTCATGATGAATTTCTCAACTTTTTTATCTATCTCTGCCGGCGAGATCCGTATCTCGCCGGTAAATGGTTGACGGTGTTTACTTGCCTGCACCTTTGGCCTTGCCGTCTTCGTTTCCAGGCGTAGGCTTGGGCGATTTGTCTCCGATCAGGCGAACGTTGGCCAGCAGGTCTTTGATCTGCATCCCGCTGAGCGATTCAAACAGCGCCGGCACCTGCGCAGCGATCTCCGCCATGTCACCGGTAATCTTGCTCATACCAGAGGAATGACCGTTGCCGGTGGAGACGATGGTGATCTTGTCCACGTTGGCCAGCGGCGAAGCCATCGCTTTGACTATTTCGGGCAGGCTGGTGATCAACTTATCCACCACGGCCGCCTGGTTGTATTCCTGGTAGGCTGCAGCCTTGACGTTCATGGCGCGCGCCTCGGCTTCACCCTTCTTGAAGATGATGTCAGCTTCGGCTTCGCCCTGAACGCGGATGGCGTTGGCGCGACCTTCGGCTTCGGCGATCAGGCGTTGCCGTTCGCCGTCGGCGATATTGAGCACCCGCTGCTTTTCGATTTCCGCCTGTTTCAGCACGGTAGCGATCAGCTCTTTCTCATGGCGCGAGATTTCCGCTTCCTGGACCTTAATCTGTTGCTCTTTCTCCACCTGCTGGATCTTGACCTGCTCAGCAATGACCTGCTGTTGCTGGATGTTGGTCTGGATCTCATAGGCTTTGTCTGCCTGTGCCTGCTGTGTTTTTACCAGTTGGAGATATTCGGCCTTTTTCACTTCAAGGTCACGCTGGGCTTCTGCCTGCTTGGCCTGTGAAAGCGTTTCCGCCAGCACACGTTCCTGATCGGCCTGGGCCCTTGCGACAGCGGCGGCCCTCTGCGCTTCCGCTTTCTTGATGGCAGTATCACGCTCGGCTTCCGCAGCAGCCACGTCGGCATCACGCTTGATGCGGGCAACGTCAGGGCGACCCATGTTGGCGATGTACTCATTCTTGTCACGCACTTCCTTGATGGTGAACGAGATGACTTCAAGACCCATCTTGCTCATATCGCCGGCGCAGGTGGCGCGCATACGGTCGCCCACCATCTCCGGTTCTTTTACGATCTGTTCAACCGTGAGCTGGCCGATGATGCCGCGCAGATGACCTTCCATGACAAGACGGATCAGGCCTTCACGCTGCGCCGGAGTCTTGGTGAGAAACTGCTCGGCGCCGGTGCGGATGGAGATATCGTCAGACTTCACTTTGATCTGCGCGACGGCTTCCACCGTGACGGCGACGCCCTGGCTGGTATAGAGATCTTGTTGCGGAGCAACGTCAAACGACATGAGTTCAAGAGACAATAGACGACAGCTTTCAATCAAAGGCCAGATCACGCTTCCGGCGCCTTTGATCACACGCGGGGTTTTGCCGCGACCGTAAACCAGCAATGCTTCATTCGGACCAACCTTGCGATACAGACGGGCCAACATGCTGATGGTCAGCATTGTTCCCAGAATGACCAATCCGACGATAATCCAGATTGTCTGAATCTCCATACCCCCTCCTAAACTCTTCACAGACTCTTCTCCTCTTCTTCCGGCAGAATGCCGACAGCGCCCGCCATCTCACTCCAGCGGCGGACATAAGCCACACCTTTTTCGAAGCGCGTTACTATCACTTCTTCGCCACGTTTAAGCTCTTGCTGCTCTTCACTACGGGCCGCGCAGGCTTTGCGGGCTCCTTCCTGCTCAAAAATGATTTCTCCGGTGCCACCCTTGCGAACTGTGCCGCTGACTTTGGCGAGGACGCCGGTCATCTCGTAGTCAGCGGGATCCATGGCGTAGTCGTGGGCCATGAGGTAACGGGCGGCGAAGAGAAATACGACCGACGATCCGATCAGGCCGGCGAGAGACGCAATCATCAATCCGGCAAAAGCCCATACGTGGCGAAAGTGGACCAAAAGATATCCGGCTCCGCCGAACCAGGCGAGAAAGACCGCGATGGTCATGGGATTGAAAACCGGAAAGCTGCCGCCTTGTCCATGAGCGCTCCCGCCGCCATGACCCGCATGCCCCATGCCGTGAAAATGTCCGTGCGGCAGATGAAAGTGGAAATGCAAGGTGCCGCTCAGAAACGAAATAGCCGTAAAAGCAAAGCCAACAACGAAGCAGATCAGATAGAAAAGTTCCCAGTTCATGCTTGTGCCTCGCTCAATTCTTGTGCCCTCAGCCCCAGTGATTCTTTGTCGGCCTGGGGACGCAACACCTGTAAAAGACGGTCGGCCAACTGTGGTGTTTCCAGAATGGCATCGATCAGAAGAAGGCAGCGGCGCGAATCGTCATGTTTGGCAATGTTGAGCAGCGCACGCCCGACCGTGGGGTCATTGCGGAAACGCTCCGCGCCCTGAATCAACCAAAGATCAAGCTGGTCCTCCTGCGCGCTCAGGTCAGAGAGGAGTTCGGTATGAAAACCTTCCGGATCATCGACCAGATACCCAGGATGCACTTTGAAAAATCTGGAGAGCAGCAGCCGCGTTTTGTTGGTGAGGTGCGGGCGCGCTCCGTTTTCAATCTGCGAAAGATAGCTCTGGCTGATCTTCTCTTTCAGCTCTTTGCCGATGGCGCGAACCACTTCAAGCTGTGTCATGTCACGGCCCAGTCCGCGAAGATTGCCTTCCATCAAGCGCAGGTAGCGTAATTTTTCGCCGAGAGTCATATTGCTAATCGCAATAAACATATTCCAATTTGCGATATCCGTCAAGAACAATCGATACCTAAATCTGTCAAAATCTAATCAATAGATAAGCACCTTTATTTCAATTGTTTACGAGGAACTGCTGGTTTTCGAAAGACGAAGGAGTAGGCTCTAGATACGTGAGGACACATCGTGGATCGAAAAAGCGAGTGTTCATTCTGCGGAAAGAAAAACGACGGAACTACGGCTCTGATCGCGGGCCCGGCCAAGCATGGCAACGCGCGAATCTGCTTAGAGTGCGTGGATCTCTGCCGGGAGAGCATGGATCCGGAGCGCAAGCGCGCGCAGAAAGAAGGCATGCACAGCGTGTACAGAGTTTCGCAGGCAACTGATCCAAAGCCGACAATCCGTGTTCGTTCTGCGGATCCCGACAGGGGAGAGGCGTGCAGAAGCTGGCGCTGTCTCGCAAGGCCGATGTGAGAGTCGCAATCTGTGAGGCGTGCGCCAAGGGCAAAGACGATTGCAGCCCATGCTCCAGAAACCCGTCGAAGCGTACAACTGGTTCACCTGATCGCGGAAAGACTTCACCTGCGTACCTCTGGGATTCGTCGCTTAGGCTGAACCACGCCAGGCATTCCTTCCAGGCGCAACAAAAAACAACCCGCCGCAATCATGCGGAGGGTCTAGTCCTGCTAGCTGCTGAAGCTAATTCTGTTTGCGGCCATTGTGTTTCTTGTTGTAGATCTGCTTCGACATCTTATTTTCTGCTGTTTATTAATCCTGGCTTTTTCCGCAGGCGTAAGCGTGCCACCGTTGGCGGCGAGATCCCCGTGCTCTTTGGTATCTAATGTGTCCTTGGGTTCCAGGTTACTGCTAACGGCAGCAATGAGCCCCTTCCACTCCTTGGCTAATTCGCTTGTGCTGCGGTGACGGCCGGCTGATCCGCTGACCGTAGAAATATTTCTTGTGAGAACTGCGATCCTGTATGGAACCGGCATTGTGGAATGCTATTAATGCAGGGCTGCTCGAGGCATTCAATGCATCGCGATACGGGGTGGGGCCATCCTAGCTAGTGAACCCAAAAACTATATGAGGGAGACGTATATGAATTCCCGCGAGCGCAATTATGGGCCGCCTGTTCATTCAATCAACAAACGTAAATGGGCAGCTCTGATCAGCGGATCTGCAGTTGCTCTGTATGGAGCAACGAGGAAATCCTGGACAGGAGCCGCACTGGCTGGAGCCGGTGGCTACCTTATTTACTCTGGGGTCCGCAATGGAACTCCAAAGCAGTTTGAAATAAAACGTTCAATCACGGTCAACAAGCCCGCCGAAGAGCTGTACCAGTTCTGGCGCAACCTGGAAAACCTGCCCAGCTTCATGGAGCACCTGGAATCCGTGACACAGCGCGAAGGAGTATCTCATTGGGTGGTGCAGGGACCTTTAAACCGCAGGATCGAATGGGACGCACGCGTGAGCCAGGAACATCCGAATGAGCTGATTCGGTGGCATTCGCTGCCAGGCAGTCCGGTGGACCACCGCGGTTCAGTGCAGTTTGCCACTGCGACGGGCAATCGCGGCACGATTGTGACAGTGAGTCTTCAATATGGAACACCCGCAGGCAAAGCCGGCAACGTGGTGTCCTCTCTGTTCGGCAAACATCCGGAGCAGATTGTGAGAGAGGAGCTGCGGCACTTCAAACAATTGATGGAAGCTGGTGAAATTCCAACCACACACGGCCAACCGGCAGGAGCACGCGGAATCAAAGGCACTGCCATGGAGAAGATAATGGGTGAAACAACCAGCCAGACGCCGCCGGAAGAGATTCAGAATGCTGCTTACGGTCGCCAGAGAAAAGAAAGCCAACGCCTGGATGTTGCTGGCGAAATCAAAGCGACTGAAACCCAAGAGCCGGTGGCCTTCCGCCGGGTACGAGCCTAGAGAGGAGATTAAGCATGAGAGCGAATTGTTGGCATGGAACCGGCGACTTGAGGGTTGAGACGGTGCCCGATCCGAAAATTCTGAACAAGCGTGATGCCATTGTGAAGATAACAACCTCGGCGATCTGCGGATCAGATCTGCATCTTTATGACGGCTATATTCCAACCATGGAACCCGGCGACATTCTTGGCCACGAGTTTATGGGCGAAGTGGTGGAACTGGGACCTGAGGTCAAGAACCTGAACATTGACGACCGCGTGGTGGTCCCCTTCACCATTGCCTGTGGCAACTGCTTCTTCTGTAAAGAGCAACTATGGTCATTGTGTGACAACAGCAATCCCAACGCGTGGGTAGCGGAGAAGATGTTCGGCTACTCGCCGTCTGGACTTTTCGGCTACTCGCATATGCTGGGCGGATACGCAGGCGGACAGGCGGAATATGTGCGCGTGCCGTTTGCGGACGTGGGACCTCTGAAGATTGAGTCCGATCTGGAAGATGAGCAGGTGCTTTTCCTGTCAGACATCTTCCCCACCGGCTATATGGCCGCGGAAAACTGCAACATCCGTCCAGGTGACACCATCGCTATCTGGGGATGCGGACCAGTCGGGCAGATGGCAATCCGAAGCGCGCTCCTGCTCGGAGCGGACCGGGTGATTGCGATTGATCGCTTTCCGGAGCGGTTGCGCATGGCGGCTGATGGCGGAGCTGAAGTCATCAATTATCAAGAGGTGGATGACGTTCCGGATGTGCTACGGCAGATGACCGGCGGTCGCGGACCGGACGCCTGCATTGACGCAGTTGGCATGGAAGCGCACGGGCACACAATCGGCGCAATCTATGACAAAGTTAAAACATCAACCATGCTGGCGACTGATAGGCCTAACGTTCTGCGGCAATGCATTATGGCGTGCCGAAAAGGTGGAACCGTTTCCATCCCAGGCGTTTACGGCGGCTTGCTGGATAAGATCCCGTTCGGCGCCGCCATGAATAAGGGTTTGACCTTCAAAATGGGCCAGACCCACATGATGAGGTACATGAAGCCGCTGTTGCAACGGATTGAGAAGAAGGAAATCGATCCCAGCTTTGTGATCACCCATCGCGTTTCGCTGGAAGATACGCCTGCGATGTACAAGACGTTCAGAGATAAACAGGACGAGTGCATCAAAGTCGTCTTGAAACCCGCAGCGTAACTTTAATATTGTCGCTGCGCTCCGAACCGCCGTGAAGGAGAATCTCGTGGATGCTCCATAGATGCTCCTGTTGCGGCGGGCTCGGCGCGCGGGCCGGCCTCACCCTTTTACATACACGGCACTTGCTTCGCCGCGTGCCGGGCTATTTTCACTCGCTCCTGCGGCGCTTTGGGTGTGGAACAACTTAAGGCATTTCGTCTCTGCGCGCAGGACGGGAGGGGCAAGTAAGCAAAATACATAGATCCTTCGACTGCGTCGTCGCATTCGCTCCGACTGCGCTCAGGATGACAATTAGCGCAGAATGACAATTAGCTCAGGATGACAATTAAATGTCACACAATTTCTTTAGCCCTTCAGGGTCATACATCCGTCAAAAAACTTCAATTAAGAATAAAGTACTAAGAAACCTTACGTAGAACAGCCAGCATCTGATTCTGATATGGCGGCGAGAGTCCAGATGCTGGGGAAGGAAGTAATAGGCTGGGCCCTCCTGGTGTTAGCGATATTGTTGTTTCCGATCCCCGTAATTCCAAGCGTTCTGTTGGTTTGTGGGCTTCTGGCGCTCTCGTCGCGATATTGCTGGGCGGCACAATTACTGGTAAAGGCGAAAAAGGTAGTTCCCGCCTGGATCGTGCCAGTGAATGTGCCGATCAACAACGCAATGGGTGTCTGAGCTGAACGTGTAGTGGTAGTCTCCTTGAGAAAGAAAGAAAGAAAGAAAGAAAGAAAAGGCGTAGCGATCTCAGCTACGCCTTTTTTATTTCCCTGCCGTGTTAATTTCTCACGAATTCAAAAAGTAAATCTCAGCGCGAGCTGAATATCGCGGGAGCCACCGCCGCCCAGGAACGGATATCCGATCGCGACATCGGGTGTGGCCGTTGTGGGCAGGAATCCCGGACCAACCGCGCGACATCCGGAGGTTGGGCTGGGTGCGACCGCGCATTTCGGATTGCCCGCGACTGGTGTGACGCTGCCGTTGTTTTCCAGATTCACCAGGAAGTTGGGCAAAGTCGGGTTGGAGAAGTTCGCGTGATTGAACAGGTTGAAGACATCGGCGCGGAACTGCATTTTGAGACGCTCAGTCAGTTTAGTGTCTTTGGCCAGCGAGAAATCAAAGTTATGGAAGTCTGGACCCACAAAGGCATTACGCCGCAGATTGCCGAAGTGTTGCGTACCCGCGATGCAGCCTCCTGCCACGGGGTCCCAGGTGCAGGGCGCAGCAAAGGCCGAGAGGTTCAACAGTTTGTCATGGCCGCCGGTGCCGGCAAAAGGATCTCCCACAACGTCCGGTCGTTCAAAAAATTCATTGGAGTTGTTGTAGTTGGAAAACGAATTCAGGTTGTACGGCTGACCGCTGGAGATACGAAGGATGCCATTCACTGACCATCCATTGGTCAATTGTTTTGCCATCTCCGCATTGGGAAGATCGTAACCAAACATCCAGGTAAGCCGATGGCGACCGTCAAAGTTGGAGTTTGCCTTCTCCGCGCCGGGGTTCAGGCTGTTGTCCGGCTGCGCCGCGTTGGGGACAAAGTCTTCACCATCGCTGGCATTGTCAATGGAATGCGACCACGTATAGGACAGTTGCGAATTTACGCGGTTCCAGCTGCGCAACTTCCATGTAAGTTGCAGACTGTTGTAGCGCGAGGTGGATGTGGATTCAAATTGATTGATGATGTTGAATGCGGCGAACGGGAACGCGCCCGTTGCCGGATCATGCTGGTTGATGTCACGGAAGCGGAACAGCTTGGTTCCTGCCGAGCCGACGTAAGCCACATTCAGCGCCATCCCCTTGCCCAGCGCCTGCTCCACGTTCACGTTGTAATTCTGAATGTAAGGCGTGCGGATCTTCTGGTCCACGGTCCACGCATCGATGGTAGGAGCGAAGCCGGAGAAGATCGGCGCTCCAGGCGCGATCGTCCCTGCGACAGTTCCAGCGGACGTGATTGCGGAAGGCCCAATCCCGTTGTAAGCCGGGCCGGGATTGAAGGTGTTGAAGGGGAAATGTCCGATGAAGAAGTCCTGCGAGAAGGCGTCATAGTACAAGCCCCAGCCTGCTCTCAGAATGGTGTTGCCGTTGCCCATCAAGTCGTAGGCGGCGCTGAAACGCGGAGCGAAATTATTGAGGTCTTTTGGATACAGTGAACCCGGGCCATTGCCCTGCCCCACAAGTTGCAGACTCTGCGTGGTTGGATTGAAAAGGCTGAAGCGGTTGCCGTCTTCCTTGATCACGCCAAAGTAATCCCAGCGAAGGCCATAGTTCAGCGTGAGCTTGCGAGTCATGCGGAAGCTGTCTTGTGCGTAGAAGCCATGATTGTTCTGGTGCGTGGTGCGCTGGGAGTCTCCGGCAAACTGGCTTCCGCCATTGCTGATGTTGCCGGCTACAAAATCATCGAAGGTGAGAAATTTCAGGCGCCCGCGATAGCCTAAGTCGTAAAACTGATTCACCGTGGTGCGCCGGTATTCGTAGCCAAATTTGTAATTGTGTTTGCCTGAGGTGTAACTCAGGTTGGTGAAATACTGCAGGTTGGTATCAAAGCGATGGCGCGGAATGGAGTTGTTGCCACCCAGACCGCTGGTACCGTCACTAAAGCTGATCTGCGGCAGGCCAAAATCCTGCGCCTTGGTCACGCCCGTATTCAAACCGATGGACGCCGGATTGAACGTGTTGTCTTCCGGAAAGAAGCCTTCCGCAAAACGGTTCCATCCTCCGCGAACTTCCACGAGAAGTTTGGGACTGAAGATATGGGTGTAAGAGAGTGAGAGCACCTGTACGCGTGTGGGCGTGGTGGTGTTGAAGCCTGGCACCGTGGTGCCGCCGCCAAGCGCCAGAGGAAAACTCTGATCGCTGTCGCCATAAAAATAACGACCAGTCAGCAGATCAGCGCCATCTTTCTTACTCAGATGATGATCGAATTTCAAGATCAGGCTGTCCACGCGATTGTTGAAATGGTCAGTGACCTGGACCGTCTGGAACGGCACCGTGGGATCATTCGAAGTTGCAGGAAGAGGAATGCTCCACGGATTGCGGGACAGCAACTTGGCGATAACAGGGTTGATCACGCCGCCGTTGGCCGTGATCGCGGCATTGAGCGCCGCCTGTGATGGCACGTTGGCCGTGGCCGGCAGACCGCCGCTTTCGCGCCATCCTTCATAGGCTACAAACCAGAAGGTCTGGTCTTTGATGAGCGGACCGCCCAGCGATACGCCATACTGGTTGTTGTGAAACGTGTCCTGCGGGATATGCGCGCCGGTGGTGGAATCCGTCTTGTTGTTAAAAGCGTTGCGCGCGTCCAAAGCGTTGTTGCGGAAATATTCAAAGGCTGAGCCGTGGATCGTGTTCGTGCCAGACTTGGTAACGATATTGACCACCGCGCCGGAGTTGCGTCCGTATTCCGGCTCCATGTTGGAGAGAATGCCGATCTCCTGGAGTGCCTCGGTGGGCAGCAGCGTGGCCGGAGTTCCGAAGACGCCCGCTTCATTGATGGCCGGATCATTGCGATATCCGTCATTCATGTCCGTGCCATCCAGCAGATAATTGTTGGCGCGTCCGCGATTGCCGTTGATGCTGAAGGTGCCAAAAGATCCGGGCGAATCACTATCGCCGTTAGGATCAGAGGCTGAGCCGGGCACCAGCGTAAGCAGCTTGGCAAAATCGCCGCCATTCACCGGCAGGTTCACCATCTGCACGGCATCAATCGTCCCTCCCATGGTATTCCCGGTGGTATCAATGATGGGTGTTTCCGCGGTGACCACCACTTCCTGCTTCACTTCGCCGGGATTGAGTTGAAAATTCGCGCGCGAAGTGGCAGATACGCCCACCATCACTCCGTTGAGCACACGGGTGCCGAATCCAGTGTGGGAAACGGTCAAGTTATAAGTGCCCAGCGGCAGTTCGGAAAAGAAAAAATTACCGGTATCATCCGTCTTGGTCGTGCGCACCAGTCCGGTCTCCGCACTTTTCACCGTCACGTCAGCACCGGTGACAGATGCTCCCGCGGAATCGGTCACCGTGCCCTGAATGCCTCCACGGAAGGTTTGTGCCATCAGCGGCACGGACAGAACACAGACAAATAAAGCAGCAAGCATTATCTTCATCGTCGATACCCTCTGTAAAGAATCGTTAATTGCCGGTTGGCTGAGGATTATACGCTCAGGCGAGGGTAGAAGGCTTTGAGATAGCGGAATTTTGAAATATGGCTTTTGATTTGTAATGAATCATGCGCGAAAGCAAAGAAAATATGAAGTGGAACTCTCGTTTGGAGATATGAGTTGGAAAATACGCGATGCCGAATGGAATAAGGTATGTGCCGTCCCCGGGAATCGGATTCTTTTGAACGCTTACCGGGCACTGCGGTGCCCGGCTACAGATTGCTCCGTCCCCTGCGGGGACTTGGGCAATGTCGCTGCGCTACGATCCGCTAAATAGTGGCATCTGGTAAGAAACTTTTATTCCGGAAAGCAATTCTGCAAATCCTAGTCCTGGTTTTTCTTCTCGTCGGGCGACTCCACATACACCAGCGAAATCAGCGTGCTCTTCCCGTTTGGCTCCACCGCCACCACGTGCATTTTCTGTTTTGTTCCGACCTTATAGGCATAGCCGCCTTTTTCAGGATGATCGTCTTCACAAGTCAGAGCGTTAGATTTGTCATTATTGGCAGACTCATTCTTGCCGGCATCATTCTTCCTGGAATCGGAACCAGCCTTGCTGCAATCGAGCACACTACCGTACTTCGACATCGCCTTGCGATAGAAACCGGCAATCTTCTCGACAGAATCCGCGGACTCCAACTTCAATAAGACGAGCTTAAAACCAAACGATCCGCCCGAAAGCGCCATGTGCAATCCGGCGTCACTATCGGCTTCTTCCTTGTATTCTTTTGCTCCCGGATAGATTGGCAGACCCAGGTCCTTTTCTTTGGCTTCGGCGCTTAAAGTAAACCCGATGGTCTTAGTCACGGCCTTATTCTTCGTGCCCGCCTGGTCCTGCGCCGATAAATACCCGGCCAACAGAGCGGTTCCAGCGAATAAAACCACGATTGCGGTAGTGCGACGCGTAAAATCCGGCAAATAGCGGGTTTCCATCTTCATTGAGCTCTCCTTATTGCGACATAGCTCAATACGCAGCCGGAAAGGAGAATGTTGCAAGTATTTCTGTCCAAATAAAGGAAGAAGCATGCGTTTACCGCTCTGATCAGAGCAAGCAGTTGAAGCCTCTCTCCGCAGACAAAGTTACGGACAAAGAGCGAGTCTCTGTTGAGCCAGCGACGTTCGCGGAAGTAGAGAAGGCGAGTAAATAGCTCGTCAACCTGGCGCGATTTTCGGTAGCGGGTCAGGTTGAAAACTGACCCACTACCGGTATCTGCAGACGTTCATCGCGTTAGCGAACTCGCGTATCCACAGACCGCCAGACGAGATCTGATAAAACAAACAAGGTAGGATTCAGGCTGCGCACCTACCCGATCGAGGGCCCACTATGTTGCGGGATTCAGACTGTCCTAGTCGTCGTCCAGGCATGCGGCATGAATGGTGCTATCGTTCGTGAGGCACTGCCCGCCCTTCTCCAAATCAAACTGCCAGCGATGCCGTGGGCACGTAAGATAACGGCCGCCCTCGATCCATGCATGTTTCAGGTCGCCCGCCTGATGCGGACAGTAACGGTCCACCACGTACTTGCGGCTGTCTCCCACCACGATGCGCTCGTTTCGCGATTCAAGGTTTAGTACTCTCGTGCAGAAATACGCAAGGTCCTCCTCTTCCATTATGAGGAATCCCTGAATCAGCGCTTGGTAAAGGTCTGGAGCCCGGCTCAGGCGCATGCGAAAAGTAAGAGCAAAGTCTTCCCAGGTGAGGCGCCCATCGAGCACGCGAATTATCTCCCACGAGGGCGCTGTAATGGAATAGTACGGTTCCACGCGTTCGTTCTGCACAACCGTGATCTTACGTTGCGGGAACTCCACCTTTAGAGCGGTTTCCGGCAAATCGGAAAGAGTGAAATATAGGGGAACCTTGATGCGGTCGGCGAGCGTCAAGCGGGTCAGTTTTGCATCCAATACCGCACGGAGTTCCG
>WNFD01001805.1_pt1 | contig 21751 bp, 20 predicted proteins | sample 5400491 | NCBI WGS metagenome assembly WNFD01 (sample SAMN13153343, study PRJNA577476) | soil metagenome | isolation source: 120 cm saprolite under Douglas fir tree site 2 hole 2 replicate 2 | place: USA:California | collected 2015-04-18
ATTATCGGCACCGGTGCCACTGGCCGCGTGGCCCGCGCTCACGATCCCATGATCGGACGCCAGGTGGCCATCAAACTTTTCTCCAAAGAGCTTGCGAAGGGCGAAGGCCGTCTGCGTTTCCTGCAGGAAGCCCGCGTCGTCGGGCAGCTCTCGCACCCTTCGATCATGACGCTGCACGATATGGGCATCGAGGAATCCACCCAAACGCCCTATCTAGTTATGGAATTCCTCGAAGGCCAGCCACTCGACCGCATCCTGGAAAAGGGCAGCCTTCCTTACCCCCGGGCGTGCGCGATCGTCGCGGAAGTCGCCTGCGCTCTTGGCGCCGCGCACCGCAGAGGTGTAATTCACGGTGACGTCAAGCCAGCCAATGTGCTCATCACCGACGACGGACGCGTTCTTGGCACCCCTGCTTACTGGTGCCCCGAGCAGATTCTCGGCAAGCCTCAAGACGCGCGTTCCGATATCTTTTCGCTTGGAGTCGTGCTCTACGAAATGGTTACGGGAAAGCGCCCCTTTGACGCAGAATCCCTTCAGGGCATCTGCAGCCGTGTGCTTTCTTCCACGCCGCTCCCGGCGTCTCATGCGAATCCATCGATGCCCACGGGTTTCGACGAAGTCGTCGCCCGCTGCCTGACAAAAGATCCAATAGCTCGCTATGCCGTAGCTGAAACGCTCGCGGAAGATCTGTATCCTTTCGCTCGCCGCAAAACAGTTCACCAGGTTTCGCCGCAAGCTGTCAGCAATGGTAATGGTCTGCGCGACCGCGCCGCGCGTCTCCTTCGCTCCGCCTGATGATTACGCTAACAAAGGAGCGCTATGAAACCCTCGGACATCTCGGCTCCGGGGCCTCGAGCCGCGTCGACAAAGCGCGCGACAACGTTATCGGCAGAACCGTCGCCCTCAAAACCTTTTTGAATGATTTCGGTCCAGGCCTCGAGCAGCAATTCCTCCGCGAAGCCCAGATCATCGGCCAGCTTTCCAATCCTTCCATCGTCCAGTTGTACGACGTCGGAATCAACGAGCACGGTATTCCCTTCCTGGTGATGGAATTCGTCGCCGGAAAGACGCTGGAAGATCATCTCGATCCGTCCGCCCTGCCGCTTCAGCGGGCCTGCGCCTGGGCTGCCGATCTCGCTGGCGCCCTCGCGCTTGCCCATCGCGCGGGAATCATTCACGGCGACGTCAAGCCCGGCAACATTTTCGTCACGGCGGAATACAAAGTAAAACTTGGCGACTTCGGTATCGCGCGCTTCGCGTCACAGAGTTCCGGTTCCGGCAACCTCAGGGGCACGCCGGCCTATCTGGCGCCCGAACAGATTCAGGGCGAACCTCAGGATCCGCGCTCGGATCAGTTTGCGCTTGGCATTGTTCTCTATCAGATGGTGTCTGGTGTTAAGCCCTTCGATGGAAGTTCGCTCGGCGCTGTCTGCGCTCAGATTTTGAACGCCGAGCCGATGCCGCCCTCGCGTCACAATCCGGCGGTTCCGAAAGCGCTCGATCGCATCATCGCCCGGTGCCTGGCCAAAAACCCCAAGGACCGCTTTGCGCACTGCGACGAACTCGCTTCCGTCCTTTATCCGTTCGCGCGTTCAAGCTCTTGCTCCGCGGAACCCAAGATCAAAAAGCCTTTTTGGTGGTCGAAGCCCGGCGGGCAGCGCGACGTGTGGATCACCGCGGCCGCTTGTTTGCTCCTCGCTGCTTCTGTTCCGGTGTCCCAATCCTTGCGCGCTCGCTTCACAGTCCCCTCTGCCCCTGCATTCCATTTTTCACTCCCGGAAGCGCCCTCCGAAGCCTTCACTCATACGTCGCAAACAGTGACCGAAGCACCCGCACCAGTCGCCGCAGACGACCGCGTTTCGCAAGTCGCGCAAGAACGACCTCACCGGCGCGCCAATCGTCCTGGGAAGATCGCCGCCGCTCGAACGAAGCAGCCTGGCGTTATCCCTCAGGGGGCTTCGTCTCCTAAGCTTATTGCATCTCCGGCACCCGAGCCTGCCGCGCACGCGGCTGCCGCCCCTACCCTCCGGATCGAAATTACATCCGCAGTCGCCGAAGGCACTCTGGCTATCTTTACGGATCGCGAATTGCTTTTCACCACAAACTTCGCGACGGCCGCGCCGGGCGAACCGATCCATTTCGAGCACGCTCTTCCCGCCGGACCGCATCCATTCCGTGTGGCTCTTTACAAGCCGGACAAGAGTCTGCGCTTGGAAAAAGAACGTCTGGCGGAAATTCGTTCGGACGGGGCAAATACCCTGGCCGTCCGCGTCAATCGTCGTGCCAAGCTGCTCGTCCGCCGCGAGTTCACACTGGAAGTCACCTGGCCCGCCGGCTCGGCGGCGGCTTCCGAACGCGCTGCCGCGCCCCTGAAAACCTCAGCTCTGCTGAAATAATATCTGTTTGAAAATACACGAATTGGATTAGAGAGTTTGCCGCGCTATTCGTAGCGCAGCGCTTCGACGGGATCCAGCTTCGCCGCCTTCATCGCCGGCCACACGCCGAAGACCAGGCCCACGCACACGCTCACCACAATTCCAGTCACCGCGGCCCACACCGGCACGCTTCCCGGCCACTTCAATCCCAGTCGCACCAGCAGCACCAGCCCATTCACGAGGAGGAGCGCGATAACCCCGCCGGCGCCCGTCAGCGTCATGGCTTCCAGCAAGAATTGCCAGGTAATATCTCCGCTCTTTGCGCCGATGGCCTTACGGATTCCGATTTCGCGCGTGCGTTCCGTCACGCTCACCAGCATGATATTCATCACCCCCACGCCCCCGATCAGCAGCCCGATCCCGCTTAGCACGATCGTCGCGAGCGCCACCATCCCCATGATACTGTGAAACTGTTCCACGATTTGTTGCGACGTCTGAATCGAAAAACTATCCTTACCATTGAAAGGAACGTTGCGCCGGCGCCGCAGCACTTCCGTCGCCTGATCGACCGCCTGATCCAGCATGTTCGGATACGCCTGCAACCGGATGCTGTTCTCGTAGGCGCCGGGATAAATTTTCCGGAAGGTGTTGTACGGGATGAGCACCCGGCGGTCTTCATCGTCATTGCCGAACATTCCCTTCGGCTTCTCCACCACGCCAATCACCCGAAACGCCGAGCCGTCGATCATCACGTCTTTCCCGACCGGCGAAACTCCGGGAAACAGCACCGGCGCGGCGTTCTCACCGAGCATCACCACTTTCTCCCGATGCAGATCATCTCCTTCGCTGATAAACCGTCCTTCCAGTGTCGCGGCGTTGGCATAGACCTGCCCGAAATTCGCCTGCACTCCGCGGAAATCGATGGCCACCACCTCGCCGGACTTCGTTCGAACCGAATGCTGCTGCTCCCACCAGGTGAGGAACACCGTCACATTCTTCACCGCGGGACTACCTTCCTTAATCGCTTCCGCATCCTCGAGCGTCAGCGGCTTGCGCTCGCGCTCGTCTTTGGGCCGCCGCCCGCCGCCGTGCGGGCCCTGGTCGAAGCGTGAAATAAATGCCGTGTCTGCGCCATACTGCTTGACGTTTTCTTGAACCTGCTGATCGAATCCAGTAATCAGCGCGGCCACCAGCATGATCACACTTACGCCCAGCACCACGCCGAACACCGTCAGAATGCTGCGCAGTTTGTGCGCTTTCAGCGTGTCCATCGCCTGCTTGAGATTTTCACCGTATGCTTGTGCCATCGCCGTTCCTCAGCCGTCCGCCCGCAGCGCTTCGATGGGATCGAGCTTTGCCGCGCGCATCGCCGGGTAAATTCCGAAGAAAAGACCTACTGCCGTCGAAACACTCAGCGAAAGTATCACCGAGCTCATCGGCGTCTTCATAGGTATCGCCGTCGCCGCGCGCGCGACTGCAACCAGCGCATACGCGAGGCAAATTCCGATCAGCCCGCCGGTGGCCGCCAGCACCGCCGATTCCGTCACAAACTGCAGAACGATGTGGCGTCTTCTCGCTCCCAGCGATCGTCGCAGACCGATCTCCCGGGTGCGTTCCGTCACGCTCGCCAGCATGATGTTCATGATCACGATTCCGCCGACCACCAGGAATACCGCCGTCAGCCCCACCGCCACGGTAAACAAATTCGCGGTCAAAGATTTCCATAGCCCCATGATCGAGTCCGAACCCACAATCCCGAAGCTGTCCGGATCGTTCCAGGGAGTGTGCCGCCAGGCCCGCAGGAGCATTCGCGCTTCGTCCTCGGAGGCCGCCATCATTTCCGCGTTCTGTGCCTGGATAAACAGCACGAGGGAATCTCGCTGCGTGCCCCATTCCTTGCTGTACGTACCCAGCGGGATGAACATGAAATTGTCTTGCGATTGCCCGAGCGCGCTTCCGATGACTGCGGCCACGCCAATCACTTCGTAACTGTGATTCCCTGCGCGTATCGTTTTTCCGATGGGATCCACATTGGAGAAAAACTTCTTCTGCACGTCGCCGCCGATAAAGCAGACCGGGGAATGGTGTGTCTCGTCCGCCTCCATCAGAAACCTGCCCGATGCGACGTTCAAACTGCGCACCTCGGAGTAGTTCGGGGTTACTCCCAAGATGTTCACATCCCGCAGCAGCTCGTTGCCATAGCGTAAATCCGAAGAGGTACCCAGCAGGGCAGCCACCTGGCTTGCGGTCCGCATTCCGGCCCTCAGCTTGGTAAATTCTTCCGTGGTAACCAGCGGCCGCTTTTGCGCCTTCACCCAGGCGTCCTGGCTGGTGATAATTCCGAAGCGCGTAAGGACGTATACGTTTGCGCCGAGGTTGGCGATCTTGTCAGCCACATAGAAATTCAGTCCCGCAACTACGCTCATCACCGCCACTAGTGTCGTCACCGCCAGGATCACACCCAACAGCGTCAGGAAACTCCGCAGTTTGTGCGCCCTCAGTGCGTCCAGCGACAAGCGCACCGTCTCGAGCATGGTGACCGCGACGCTCCGGAATCCGCCCAGTCTCAGCCCGGTACTCGCAACTCGAGGCCCCGTATGATGTATCGCGCTTAACCCGTCGATGGGAGTCACTCCCAAACAGACCTCCAACCCTCTCTATATCAATACGAAATACGGGGACCGTTCGTTCCTTACTCTTATAGACGTGTGGGACACCACTTTGCTTTCAGCCCCGGTTGGGTAGCTTTACGCCCGGGTTAGACGGATACGGCCGTCCCGACGCCAGGATTGGAATTCTACCTTGTTTGACCGTGAATGGGGGAAGGACCGGGCGGTGATCCTCGATCCCAAGGGGATGGCGGGCGTCGTATCTATGTTTATTATCTATGCTTTACGGCACTTACTCTAGGCCTCACAAATGCTGGCTGCGCTTAGGACCTGCCGTGGTGTACAACAAATGTGTTCGCCCGAGAATCCAACGAGATTGCAGGCTGGCGGCTTTTCCTGGGCATCGAATCATGCTGAAACGCGCGTTTTATCAGATCGCTCTATTCTCCTGCTTCGCTGCCGCGAGCGCCTCAGCGCAATCGGTGGTTCCCGATTCCATTCCAGCGATCTCCCCGGCGAAACCGGGCCTCTTCGACCGCGTCATTTCCTGCCAGAAGAAAAATGAAGAAGCGCTGGACGTCTACGAGCGCCTCGAGCGTCTGGAAGTTCGCAAGAACGGCAGCGACGCAGCCCCGGCGTCCGTAAGAATCGCCCGCGTCATTCCGAACGGCACAGGAATGAACCGCATCGCCGTCGGCCCTGACGGACAGCCTACGGATCCAGCGGCCTATCGCGCCGAACTCGCAAGACTGGAAAAGGCGCTCGCCCTGCTCGTCAATAACAGCCGTTCGCAGCGCGACGCCGTGGAAAAGTTCGCGAAGAAAAAAAAGGAGCGCAACGACCTGATTGACGCCACGCGAAGCGCCTTCCTTTTTACCTTCGTCGCCCGCGAGCCTCGCGCGGATCGCATGCTTTCCAAGTACAGGATGGAACCCAACCCGGCCTTCAAGCCCACCACGCGCTTCACTTCCATTTACACCAAGGTTCGCGGATTCGTCTGGGTGGATGAAGATGCGGAGCAGCTTGCGCGCATCAAAGGCGAAGTCACCGAAGACATTTCCGTCGGCCTGTTTCTCGGCAAAATTTACAAAGGCAGCCATTTCATGCAGGAGCGTTATGAAGTCGTCCCCGGGCTTTGGCTCGCCAGTTTTTCGCAATATGATTTCGACGGGCGCAAGCTCTTCTCGGGTTTTTCCGTGCATGAGCGAACGTTTTATACAAGCTACCGCTACATCGGGCCGCCCAAGGAGGCACTCCTCGCCGTTCGAAAGGAACTAGGACTTGCCGACTTGGGCAAACCTGGTTCTGCCGCCGCCGACCGGTGATTCGTTGGCCGGTATACTTATTGTATCGGCCCATCTTCGAAGGGGAAACGGCCGGGAGGTTTCATGGGCCGCTCGTCCATTCTGGCCTTTGTTCTGGCTTTCTTCGTCACTCTGGACTGCCCGGCGCGATCTTCCCAGTCCGGCTCGGATTCCGGTTCCGCCAAACCCACGCCGCAATCCCAGCCTCCCGCTCCTGCTGCGCCACAGTCGGCTCCCGCCGCTGCGGGAACCTCGGCGCCGAAAGATCCGAGCGCCGGAAAAGACCAGGCCAAGGAAAAAAAGAAACCAAAAAAGGTTTGGACGGAGGAGGAGATTTCCGCCGTCGGCGGGAGCATCTCCGTCGTTGGCGACCAGCGCCCGTCAAACAACCCTTCCCGCGCGACAACTTCGACGACCGCTTCGGACGGGCGGGATGCGGCCTATTACCGCGGCCGGCTTGCACCGCTCCGCCAGCAGATCGAAGACCTCGACCGCGAAATCCAGGAAATGAAAAGCGTCAAGGGCACTGTCCGTGAGAATGTCGAGGCGCAAGTGCAGATCCGCGAGGCCCGCCGGGAAAAGATTCAGAAGCAAATCAACGAAATTGAAGAGGACGCCCGCCGGCACGGCATCGCGCCCGGCCAGCTCCGCTAGTTTCGCCTGCGGATAGCGGAAATCCTCGCGCTGCCTCAGCGAATCAAGCTCCAGGGATACACGCCAACGTTGATCTTCATAATGAAGTAGCTGAATCCTCCGGGATCGGGCTTCGGCTGGTGCGGGGTGTCCGGTGGAATCAGCAGCCAGTCGCCTGCCTTCACTTTGTAGGTCTTTCCGCCGACCACCGGTTGTCCCCGGTATTCTCCCGGAATAATTCCATCTTTGTCTTTCAGATTCTGCTCGTTGGCAATCTTTCCGCCGAGGATCATTTCGCCCGTACCGCCGGTGAAAATATAAAAGTCATACGCTCCGGCGTGCTGCTCGGCGTCGTCCAGCACGCTGTTCACTTTGGTCAAGCTCGGAACAGGCTTATCGCGAAACATGCGATAGAGCATGAACATGCTGAAGCCACGCGTCTGCACGTGTACCGGCCCGCCGCCAAACGATTGCGAGCTTCCGCTGCCGGCCTCTTTCACCAGCTTGGCGGCCTTCTCGGCCATTTCCGTGTGCGCTTTTCGGATGTCATCAATGTTCCAGTACATGATGGGCGGAGCATCCGGCGCGAGCGGCGGCTCATTCGGAGAATTGAAGCCGAACGGCTTCACTTCCGGTTTACTTTCCTGAGCGGAAACGCTCGGAATCATCGAGAAGTCGTCGAAGTGCCCGCTGAGAATGGGCTGCGCGCTTGGCTTCGCCGCGTATCCGGCGATAAATCCGATGAATGCAGCGCCGATCACTATTGCGGGAAATAACTTTTTCATTGCTCGATCCTCCTGTCGCTATTTCTTTGCAGCCGGTTTCTCCGACACAAAACGAATCTCTCTCAACATTTCCGCCTGGCGATAGAGTTCTGCTTTCCCAGCCGGAAATTTATTGAAGCTCAGCACATAGGCCAGGATATCGGCGTTCTGCTGACGCGTCAGTTTCCCCGGCGAAGTCTGCGGCATGGTCCTGCGAATTCGCTCGAACAAATCTCCCAGCGAGAGACCGTTCCAATTCGAAAGAAAGGCCCCGCCGGTGAGCGGCGGCGCCGATTCTCTGCCGGCGAGCTTGTCGCCATGGCAAGCCGAGCATTGTTTCTCATATAGCGCTTCGCCGCGCTTGGCCTGCTCTTCCGTATAGACACCGTCCCAAACAGAACGCTCCGAAGGCGCGGGCTCCTGTGCGCGAAGCGCGCTAAAAAACACTCCAATCACACCCAGCCCGGCAATGGCCATGAATGAATTCTTACTCTTCACGCCGATTTCTATTCCTCGTTCGACGGCAGCGTGTACGCAATGTATTCGCCCGAGTATGGCCCGCCGCTGACGGCCACCACGATGTACTGCTTGCCGTTCACCATGTACGTCATAGGCGATCCAGTCTGCGGCGCCGGCATGAACACCGCGCCGACTTCCTTGCCGGTCGCTTTGTCGTAAGCGCGCAGCATCGCGCCGCGCGGATGATCCGCGGTGGTCGTCACGTGCCCTTCGCCTGCGATCACCAGGGTCTTCGTCACCAGCGTCCCAATGTTGTACGTCTCCTGGCCCGTGCGCGGGATGTTCATTCCCTTCAGCGCCGGGCTATTTCGCACCACGTCGTCGGTCTCTCCGTGAGCGATCTGCCAGGAAATTTCACCCCTGTCGAGGTTGATCGCGGAAATTGTTCCGTAAGGCGGCTTGACCAAAGGCAAGCCATCAATATTCATAGGAACGTAGCCGGCCCCGGCTTTTTTCTTCGGAGGCTTCGGCGAATCCGCCCCGGCGTTTTCGCCCGGGCCTTTCAGAATTTCCACTTCTTGTCCGGCAGTTCCCGCGATGTACTTGATATCGGAGATTTCCTTGGGCGCCGGCACGAGCCCAATCGGCTCCATGCACGAGTTGCACGCATACACGTACACCGTATGCGTCTCTGGATCGTACGACCCGCCCGGCCAATTGGTGCCGCCAGAAGCTGTGCCGAGCGTGAGAGTGCCCAGAGGTCCCTCCACCTTACTCACCACCGGGGGCGTGTACACCGGACCCAGGTGATATCTCGACACAATTTCTTTCGCGCGCTCGCGAAGCGCGGGCGTAAAATCGATCAGATCGTCGATGGAACTCCCGTTGCGGCTGTACGCCGGAGGCTTTGTCGGTATCGGTTGCGTCGGCGAATACCATTCGCCAGGAACATTTCCAACTTCCACCGGCTTCTCCGGCATCGGCCAAACTGGTTTTCCGGTCACGCGATCGAAAACATACAGGAATCCCTGCTTCGTCGGCTGCGCGACAGCCTTTACCGGCTTACCTTCAACCGTAATGTCCGCAAGAATCGGCGCCGAGGAAATATCCATGTCCCACAGCGGGTGGTGCACCAATTGGAAGTGCCACTTGCGCTCGCCGGTTTTCAGGTCCACGCACACGAGACTTTCGCCGAACAAATTATTTCCCGGGCGGTGCCCGCCGTAGAAATCGCTGGTCGGCGTTTCGACCGGCAAGTACACCAGTCCAAGTTGCTCATCCGCGGTGATCTGCGTCCAAACTCCAGTGTTGCCCGTGTATTCCGCCGAGCCCTTCTCCCAGGTATCGTAGCCAAACTCGCCCTTTTTCGGGATGGTATGGAAAATCCAGAGCCGTTTGCCCGTTCGAACGTCAAACCCGCGTACGTACCCCTTGTTGTTGCGCATGCTGCGCGGCGTCATGCCTTCGCGGAACGCCGCGCCGATGATCACCGTGTCTTTCGCCACGACGGGCGCCGACTGAATTCCTATTTCTCCGGTCGTCAAATCGGGAAGGATTTCCTGATCGTCATTCAGCTTGAGGTCCACTTCGCCTTTGTCGCCAAACGTCGGAACACGGATTCCATTTTTCGCGTTGAGGCAAATCAGCCGATAACCCGGCGTCACATAAAGAATGCGTTCTTCCTTGCCGTCGGACCAGTATGCCAACCCGCGGCCGGAAAGTTGTCTTGGCGCTGCCCCGCCGCGCTTTCCTTCATGCTCGCCGTGAATCCAGAGCAACTCACCCGTGGCCGGGTCCAGGGCAATCACGGCACGACGTGATCCGGCAGTGGCATAGAGCACGCCGTTGACCATCAGCGGCGTTCCTTCCAGTTTGTACTCCGGCCGGTCGCCGAAATTATCGGTCTTGATGCGCCACGCGATTTCCAGATCGTTGAAGTTCGAGGCGTTGATTTGGTCCAGCGGCCGGTAGCGCGTCCCCGCCAGGTCCGCTGCGTAGGACGGCCACTCCGTATCCTTGGTGCGGGTTTGCGCCGAAATGCTTGCTGGAATCGCCGCGAGGATGACAGCCCACGGAATCAGAATCTTCCATCCGCTGCATATTCTCCGCCCCATGTTCCATCCTCCGCTGAATTTCCCCCGCCCCTGCTACTCCGCTCATCCCATTTGCTTGATTTGTTCGAGCGCCTGCTTGATTTTTACTTTTTGCTCGTCCGTCACATCGCCGTTGGGCGGCCGCTGATAAAACTGGCGCGTCCCCATTTGCAGGCTCAATGCGTATTTCATGGGCCCGTAGGAATCGACCCCGCCCTCGCGCAGAATCTTCAGCGCCGCGTTCAGTTTCGCGAGCGGCTCGCTGAAGTCTTTGCCCGCGCGCTTCGCGGCAAACACCGCCGCGATCTGTTTCGTGAAGTTGTTGCCTTCCGCGAGGATCGCGCCCATGCCGTGGTCCAGCGCGTACTTCAAATTCGTATCCGTACCGGTGCGCATATTCAGCTTGGGAAACTCCGCCACGAAGCGTTCATATTCCGGCACGTCGTCCATCGAATCCTTGATGCCCGCGAGATTCGGATATTTTCCCAGACTGTGCAGCAGCTCCAGCGTGATCGGCACGCCGCTCGCAAAAGGAATGTGGTAGAGATTGATTGGAATTTTCACTTTTTCAAAAATCAGCGTGTAGTATTTCGTCAGGCCGTCCGGGTGCGGATGCTTGTAGTAGAACGGCGGAACGATCAGCAGGCCGTCCGCTCCATTGGCTTCCGCGTGCAGCGACAACTCGATGGTCTCCGGAAAATTCGAAGTGCCGGAGCACACGATGATGTTCAGCCCGTTGCGGTGCTTGAACGCCGTCTCCGCAACTTTCTTCCGTTCCGCCATGGAAAAAGACGGAAATTCGCCCGTCGTGCCCAGCACCACGACGCCATCCGCTCCGTTGGCCTTCAAATACGCCAGCAGGTCCTTGTACAGTTCTTCATCGAACTTCAAATCTTTTCCGCAGGGCGTCGACGCCGCCACCCAAAACAAAACTTTTTCGCCGTTGGCTGGAGCTGCGTTTGCCGCGCGTGGCACGCCCACTGGCTCTTCGGCAAACGCCGTCTTTTCGACCACTCCGAGGACCGCGGCCGCTCCCACAGCACCAAGAAAAGTCCTTCGCGTTGTTGGCATATTGTCCCCCTCACTGAAGCCCGCGGAAGTCTAAGCCAGTCAAATTCAATATACAAAGGATTAGTTCCCGTCCTTGCGCGCTGCTTCAGTCCTTAGCGGCTCGTGCTGGATTCAACGCCGCGCAGCCTGCACACTTGCCGACTAAATCCAGAAGGTATACTCTCCCGCGTTGACGTTGCGGGCCACTGCCCGAATCCCAATCCTATCGTGACTGCGCTTCAAGAGGCCGCCATGAAAAATCTCTCTACTTCCGGCAACAGCAAAGAGGAACACGCGGAAAATCTCGCTTCAGAAACACGCGCGGACCACGAAGCGGGCGCGAATACAACTTTCTCGCCGTCCGACCGCCGCGCATTTCTACAAGGCGCGGCGGCCACTGCCGCGGCCGCCGCAGCGACGCTGGCGATGCCGCGCTGGGCGCAAGCACATCCCGGCGATCTCGACGCAATTCGCGCGGAAGTCGAGAAGCGCCACGACGAATCCGTCAGGCGTCTGCAGGATTGGATCCGCCAGCCCTCCATCGCCGCCGAAAACCGCGGCATGAACGAAGGCTGCGAGCTGACCATGCGCATGCTGCGCGACGCCGGATTCCAGCAAGCCACCAAAATTCCAACCGACGGCCAGCCAGGAATCTTCGCCACGCTCGACGCCGGCGCGCCCCGTACCCTGGGGCTCTATTACATGTACGACGTGAAGCAGGCGGATCCCGCGGAATGGTCGTCTCCACCGTTCGAAGCGGCGCTCGTGGATAAACCGGACCTCGGAAAAGTCGTCATGGGCCGCGGCGCCGTGAATCAGAAAGGCCCGGAGGCCTCGTTTCTCGCTGCTCTCCACGCCATTCGCGGCGCCGGCAAGAAACTCCCCGTCAATCTCGTTTTCGTCGCCGAAGGCGAAGAAGAAATCGGCTCGCCGCATTTTCCGCAAGTGGTTCGCCGGCCCGAAGTGCTCGCCGCGCTGAAAAACTGCATGGGCATTTTCATGCCCAGCGCCTCGCAGGGACTCGACGGCGAAGTCACCATGACCCTCGGCGCTAAGGGCGTCATTGAATGTGAATTAGTCTCCAGCGGCGAGCGCTGGGGCCGCGGTCCGCGCAAGGACGTGCACTCCAGCAACAAAGCCCGCCTCGACAGCCCGGCCTGGCATCTCGTGGAAGCGCTGGCCACTCTCGTCTCACCCGACGGCAACGATCCCGCCATCGAAGGCTTTGCCGCGAAGGCCCGCCCCATCTCTGCAGCCGAAAAGAAAATGATCGCTGAAGCCGCAAGACGCTTGAGCGAAGCCGAATCCAAGAAGCTTCTCGGCGTCGAGCGCTGGGTGCACGACGTCGGCTGGCAGGAAGCGCTCGAACTCTTGATGTCGCGCCCCACCGTGAACATTGAAGGCCTCGTCGGGGGCTACACCGGCCCAGGCGGAAAAACGATTCTTCCCGGAAAAGCCGTCGCCAAACTCGACTTGCGCCTCGTGCCGGACATGACCGCCGCCGAAGCCCTCGCCGCTCTCAAAGCGCATCTCGCGAAAAAAGGTTTCGGCGATATCGAGGTGCGAATGACCGGCGGCTACGATCCCAACAGCACACCGGCCGATGCGGCGCTCATTCGAATTGAAACCGAGGTCTACCGCAAAGGCGGAGTGGATCCCGTCATTCTTCCGCGCAGCGCCGGCTCCTGGCCGGGATACGTCTTCACCGGCGAGCCGCTCCACCTTGCCGCCGGTCCCTTCGGCCTCGGCCACGGCAGCGGCGCGCACGCGCCTGACGAGTACTACGTCATCGAATCCAAGAATCCCAAAGTTCAGGGCATGGACGGCGCGGTTTTTTCGTTCGTCCAGCTTCTGTACGGCCTCGCAGGTTAGGGCGTCATGATTCGAAGGCGGGGAAAGGCGGCGCGATAGAAATCGTCATCGGCCGCGCAATTTGCGAATCCGGCGCAAGATTGCTTTTCTACCGCCCGACTTAGGCCCCGGTATCCCGATGCCGCGATATTTTGCGAACGGACTTTGACCTTTGCTGGTGATCTTCGCCTGCATCCTCGTGCCCCTCATTTCCCTTATTTTGTCACAAATGTCATTACTTTTGGCGCTGTGCAAGCTTCATCAATAGAGATGAAAGAAGCCGTCTTCTTGGCCGAGCCGAACGGTGACCCCAAACAAATTCGAAAGATGCTTCGCCGTGAGCACGGAAGATTTTGGCCCATCCGCTATGACGCGTCCTTCTCGCAAAAGTACTACACGTTCTATCTCCGGAATAATTTCCGAAACATGATGCGTCACCAGCAAAATCCCGAGCCCGGATTTCGCAAGCTCGCGCATCGTATCGCGAAGCTGCAACTGCGCCGCGATGTCCAGCGCGTTGCTCGGCTCGTCGAAAAGCAACGCCTGTGGCTCATGCACCAGCGCTCGCGCAATTAGCGTCCGCTTCGCTTCGCCCGAGGACATCTCCGCGACCGCGCGCTCCGCCAGATGCGCGATGCCGAGCCTTGCCAGAGTTTCGTTCGCTCTCTCCAGATTCTCGGGGTCGGGATGGTGATGCGGAAAAATTCTCGTGCTGCTGAAAAATCCCGAAAGCACCACGTCCCGTCCCGTCGCGTCCGTGGTGCACGATGCCAGCAAGTCCGGCGAAACAATTCCCAGCTTCGATCGCAGTTCAAAAATGTTCCATCGCTCGCGCCCCAGGATGGAGATCGAAGACCCTTCGCGCGCCAGCGGGTAACATTCGCGCGTGATCGTCTTGATCAGCGTGGACTTCCCGCACCCATTCGGCCCAAGGATACACACATGTTCCCCTGCCGGAATCAGCGGCGTGATGTCGTCCAGGGCAGACCGCTGCTCGCGCGCGCCGCGCAAGACCGTGACGTGTTCCAAGGAAAGCAGTAGGGGAACTGGAGCAGCCATGTTCCGTGTAAGAACCAGGCGTCATCTTAGCTCAGGATAGGCTTTGCAAAGGTGCGGTGCAGGTGACTGTGTGACAAGTGCGAGAGGAATGAGTATCTTATTGATTTAACAGCAGTTATTTGCACTCCGCCGTTATTTCCAAAATAAAAGGGAGGTGAAAACAGTTTCGTTCTCACCTCCCGGGGTGGGTGGGGTGTTGCATGACAAGGGCCTCAGCGGCTCAGCAGGCCTGCCCTGCCAGGCAGGTCTGCGGCCTCACTCGCGATTGCTTTTGCAATTCGTTTAGGAGACTCACCACCAAAGAGCTTGTCTTTCTGCGCTTTGTAACACCCCGAAATGTCCGTGTCAACGGCAAAAACAACCGTAAATGGCAGTGAGAAAGCAAAGGTACAATCCCCTTGGCCGCACCTCGGAGCCGCGCGCCTCGGAGTTTACATCACTTGGGAGCCCACCTTCGACCCGGGGTGCTGGCGCGTGTAGTTTTGGTCAAAAGTTGTAGTCGCTGTCACTAAGGCCAATTTTCCTCCCTCCGGCATGGCATCCCGCGCGTTGACCGCCAGATTCATGACCACTTGCTCGATTTGCCCGTGATCCGCTTGGACGCTCCCGATCGCGGGGTCCAGTTTCATCACCAGTTCGATGTCTTCGCCAATCAAGCGATGGATCATCTTTCCCATGTCGGAAATCAGCGCATTCAGGTTTAGGATCGCTGGCGCCAGCACTTGCTGCCGGCTGAAGGCCAGCAACTGGCGTGTCAGCGAGGCCGCACGCTGCCCCGTCTTTTCAATCTCTTCGGCGTACTCGAAGAGGTCTTCTCCGCTCTTCAGTTTCCGCTTCATGACCTGGGCGTAGCCAATGATCACCCCAAGCAGGTTATTGAAATCGTGCGCGATCCCTCCGGACAGCCGTCCCACTGCTTCCATCTTCACCGCCATGTGCAGCTGCCGCTCCAGCACGCGTTTCTCCGTCGCGTCTTCTACGAATACTTCAAAGTAGGCTTCGCCGTGGCTCTCGCCCTGTTCGTCCTCGATCAGCCGCCCGCTGCAGCGCGCTTTCAAGGGAGTTCCATCCTTGCGTTTCCATTCGACTTCCACATCGAAGCCAGTTGTGCCTGCGAACAACTCGTTCGCCCTCCGGTGCTCCTCTGGGTTGCGATAAATGTCGGTGGCCAGGTTCGCGTGGGATAACTCCTCCTGCGTTGCGTACCCCAGCATTTTCTGAAGCGCCGGATTCACGCGCAGAAACATCCCCGAAGCGTTCGCACGATAAATGCCGTACGGGGCGTTTTCAATAACGGACCGGAAACTGGCTTCGGAAAGGGATAGCGCTTCCGACGCTCGTTTTCGATCCGAGATGTCGCGATTCACGATGATGAGCTTTTCCGGCTGCCTTCCGTGTTTTTGACCAGGCTGGAGGTCGATTCCAACACCCGCCATGAAACGCTACGGTCGATTCGAATCCGTCTCCGAGCGGCGCAAGAGCAGGGCCGTCAATCCCGCCAGAAGGCCGCCCGCGATGATGACGCCTTCCCAGACGATTCCCGTGGCCAGCACTCGCGCGGCCGGCGCGCCAAACGGCGCCAGCAACAACACCAGAGCTGCTTCGCGGACTCCGATTCCCCCTTGCGTGATCGGCATCACCGCGGCCATTTTCGCCAGCGGCCACGCGAAGAGCCACACGCGCAACGGCAGAACGAGTCCGCACAAAATGCCCACAAGCGCGGTCAGCAGAATATACGTGCCTTGCACCGAAGTGCCGAGCAGCCAGCCGAAGACCAGGCGATGCGGATGACGCGAGATGGAACGAATCGCGTGACGGATCTGCGCGAGCCGGCGCCGGAAACGAATCGAGCGGCCGCGCAGGAGCGGCCGGTGCAAAATCAAAACAACTGAAAGCACAAGTACAGCAACTGCAGCGCCGGCAACAAGAACGTGTCGCGCCGGGGCCTGCAGCGCCGCCGGCAAAGATCCAGGAAGCAGAATAAGCCCGAACGAAACCAGCGTGAGCTGCGCGGCTACGTCGAGGAAACGATCTGCGACATTTCCCGTGATGACCGCAGCCGGACGCGCGCTGCGTGATATTCCCACTGCGAGTCGTGCGACGTCGCCGCCGATAATCGACGGCAGGAACAACGCGCCGAAAAGTCCGCTGGTGTAGCACTGCGCGCTCGCCGCGAAGCTGAGTTTTGCGTCGGCGGAATTCACTACGACGTGCCACTTGGTGATGCCACCGGTCAGCGCGACGAGATAAATCAGAAGCACCGCTAGAAAACGCGTAAGCGGCACGCGCGACAGGGCGTCGCGAAGCTGCGCCATCGGGAAAAAATGAAGCAGCAGGGCGAGAATCGCGAACGCGGCTAACCAGCGAAGCAGAAGAAATATCCAGCCTCGGCGCGACTTTTCAGTTGGGCTGGCTGCACTCATTGCCGGCTGTGAATTTTCCGCCGGACATATCAATCGCCAAAAATCTCGTTAATTTTTCCCGCCAGCTTGAAATCATAATCGCTGATGCCTTTCACGCTGTGCGTATTCAAATCAATCACTACTTTGTTCCACACGTTGAACCATTCCGGATGATGGTTCATCGCTTCGGCGACCAGCGCCACTCGCGTCATGTTCCCAAAAGCCGCGACGAAATCCTTGCACGCAAACTCCTTGTGCAGTTTTCCGTTCGCGACGCTCCAGCCTTTCGCTTTCGGTAGTAGCTCTGAAACTTCCGCGTCGCTGAGTTTTTTCGCTGGCATTGCGTAACCTCCTGGAGCCTCTTGCATTCTTCTCCGCCATTATGCGCGCAATCTGCGTGCCAGCAACAGTCGCGCTTGTCCCGCACGGCATTACAATTTGAAGTGTGGCGGCGAGCTCCCGCACTCCAAGGCGACGTTCTTCGTTGAATGCGCGCGGGAATTCCATTATCGTAGGGGTTTCCTTTGAAGCCAAAAATGCGCGTGGTGCGCGCATTCGAACGGAAAGCGGAGAACGACGTGAAAAAGAAAATTCGCGCCATCCAGTATGGTGTCGGCCCGATCGGCGCATCCATCGCGCGATTGATGCGAGAAAAGCAGGCCATTGAAATTATCGGCGCCATTGATACGGATCCGGCAAAAATCGGACGCGACCTTGGCGAAGTCATCGGCGCAACGGACGCACCGTGGGGCGTAGCGATTTCCGCGAACGCCAAGGATGTGCTGGAACAAAACGCGGACGTGGTGATGCATTCGACGTCGTCGTCGCTGGCGAAAGTAATGGACCAGTTGCTCGCGTGCCTGGAAGCGGAGTCTTGCATCGTTTCGACGTGCGAAGAATTGTCGTATCCGTTTCGCACGCATACGGAGCTTGCAGCGAAGCTCGATGCCACCGCGAAAGAGTGGGGCGTCGCGCTGGTCGGGACGGGCGTGAATCCCGGCTTCGTGATGGACAAACTCGTCGTGACGCTGGCGGCGGTTGCGCAGCGCATCGAGCACGCGAAAGCGTTGCGCATCGTGGATGCTTCGAAGCGGCGGTTGCCGCTGCAGAAAAAAATCGGCGCGGGCATGACCGTCGATGAATTCCGCGCGCAAGTGAAAGCGGGCGTGATCAAGCACGTCGGCTTGCCGGAGTCCGTGGCCATGGTGGCGGACAGCTTGAATTTGCCGGTCGAGCAGATCACGGAAACGATCGAGCCGAAAGTGGCTACCGAGCGCGTGCAGACCGAGTATTTAACTGTCGAGCCGGGACAAGCGGCGGGCGTCCATCAGATCGCGCGCGGCACTTCGAAAGACGGCAAAGAACTTGTGTACCTCGAACTGCAAATGTACGTCGGCGCAAAAGATCCCGCCGATACGATTTCGCTCACGGGCCATCCGAACATCAGCCTGGTAATTCCGGGCGGTTCGCACGGCGACATTGCGACGGCGGCCGTCGTCGTGAATTCGATTCCCGTGATCCTCGATGCGCCGGCCGGCTTGCGCACCGCGCGCGATTTGCCGATTGGATTTCTCTCGCCGAATGCTCGGCCCTAAGAGCGCAGCTCCGGCCTGTACTGCTTCTCACAGCAAAGTTACCCTCTCGCGGCGGCCTCCAAAAATATTTTCCCAAGGCAGACCGGCGGAGCGATGATTTGAGCAGGCGCAGAAAGGCTGGCGCGCTATGAAGCTCACAGACATCAAAGCCAACAGGCAATCCTGGATCATGGCTGGAAGCGTTGTTCTTGTCGTTGCCGGTCTCCTTTTGGCACAGTTCCTCATCGTGAAGACGGCGCAGTGGTTCAAAGAAGCGCGTGTACGGCGCATCCAAAAGGCCACCGATAGCGTGACTCCGGATCGTTTGATTGCCCGCTGCGGCCCGTCGGCCGAGGACGAAACCACGGATGTGTTTCCGGTCGTCAAACGTACCATGCGCTACAAAGCCAGCGGCCAGCGAACGATTGTTTTTACCTTCACCCGGTCGGCCGACGAACCCCAAAACTGGGTGTTGCTCACCATAAAAGACTCGGTGGGAGACACATCGTACGAAACCCCCGACGCGAAAATCTCTGCCCTGCCTTGCCTCGACTCCACGAAGTAAGCGGCGTTGGCCCAAGAGGCGCGGAAGCCCGGCGTCTACATTGGCAATTCAGCAGCAAGCACCTACCTCAGTTGTGTTTTACGAATTCTCCTTTGTGGCCGCTGAGCGAATTGTAGAGTGTTTCAATGAAAGCGTCGGCGTTGATGAATGCTTTCTCTGGCGCCCACTTTTCCCGCCAAGGTTCGAGGATTTTTTCCTGCTTCATCTGGTCCAGCGTTTTGTGATCGTTAAGGGCTTTCTGCACGACGGCGGAAGTCTCTTTCAACATCTTGGTGAACGCGCGGACGTCGTCGAGGTTGGAGAGCGCGCCGTGGCCGGGGATAACTTTCACGTCCGCGGGCAATTGCGCGGTGGCTTTTTCCATGGCGTCAATCATGCCCTGGACGCTGCCGCCGCTGGCCACGTCAATGAAGGGGAAGCCGTAGCGCACGAAATCGTCGCCCATGTGCACGACATTATTTTTCGGGAAGAAGATGATGGAGTCGCCGTCAGTGTGGCCGGAGGGAAAATGCAGCGCGCGAATGTCCTCGCCGTTGAGGTGCACGGTGACGTCATGCTCAAAAGTGATGATGGGCAGTGCGGCCTTCTCCGCGGGCTTCACGTCCATTTTGATCGAGCCGCCATTGCCGGCGGTGCCGCCGGTTTCGAGGCGCTTGCGGACGTTGTCCTGCGCGATGAGCGTGGAGCCCGCCTTGTTGAAAGGGACGTTTCCGCCGGTGTGGTCGCCGTGATAGTGGGTGTTGATGACGAAGCGCACGGGCTTGTCCGTAATTTTCAATTCCTTCAGCGCGGCCTGGATTTTTTCCGCCAGCGGAGCGAACTGATCGTCCACGATGACGATGCCGTCTTCGCCCACCGAAGCGCCGATGTTTCCGCCCTGGCCTTCCAGCATGTAAATGTTGTTGGAAACTTTGGTCACCTTAATTTGAACCTTGGACCAGTCCGTCTCCTGCTGCGCCACAGCAGCTTGCCCGCAAACCAGCGCCGCCCCGACCAGTGCAAGAACCATCCCAGTCCGTATCTGCCTGCTCATCTGGCTCCTCCTCAGGAAATCGCCGGGGGATTCTATCATTGTGGTCCGTGACCTGTGACCCCGGCCGCACCGGCGACACCGGAGAAACATGTTGCAATGGCAACACATCTATGTTGTGATGGCAACATGGAGGCGGGCCATGAGCGAGGTACTCGAGGCGATCTTTCGGAGGAGGGCGATCCGGGCGTTCGACCCGGTGGAGATCCCGCGGGAGGTGCGGGAACAAATACTGGAGGCGACGCGGGTGGCTCCTTCGAGCTTTAACGTGCAGCCGTACCGGTTCTATTGGGTGGAAACGCCGGAAATGAAACCACGCGCGGCGCGGCTTTGCATGGGGCAGGCTCCGGCGGAAACGGCTTCGGCGCTGGCCGTGGCGGTGGCGGATATCGGGTCGTGGCGAGCGACGACGGAAAGCCAACTGGAATGGATGCGGAAAGAAGGGTTCAGCGAAACCCAGATTTCCAAAGCCGCGAAAAAAGCGAAGCTGGCGAAATGGTTTTTCATCCAGGGATGGTTCGGGATTTTCGGGGCGCTAAAATGGGCGATTCTGAGAGTGGTGAACTGCTGGAAGATCATTGGCACGGTGCCGGTGGCGCGGCTGGGATTATTCAAATGGGCGACGAAGAGCACGTCATTGGCTTGCGAAAACCTGATGATTGCAGCGGAAGCGCTGGGATGGAACACGTGTCCCATGGAAGGATTTGACGGGCGCAGGCTCGGCAAATTCCTGGGACTTAACCCGCGAACTCATGAGATTGTCATGGTCATCGCGATCGGAAAGAAGTCCGCGCTCCACGTGGAGCAACCACAATGGCGAAGGCCGCTGGAGGCCACGGTGAAATTCCTATGATAGTCGTTGAAAAGAAACTGATACCGCCGGAGATCCTGAAGGATTCCGTGCTGGTGCATCTCGCGGCGGCCTACTATTCGGTGGGAAAGCAACTGGAGAGGAAAACGCAATGCTCGCAAACGCGCGGTTTCATCATGTCCACGCTGCGCGGCGGGGCGGCGCGCAACCAGAATCAGATTGCGACGCTGCTGGGGTTCGACCGCACGGTGGTGCACCGCGCCGTCAAGACCATGATTCAGGAAGGGCTGCTCTCGGAACGAAAGGCGGAGTCCGGGAGAGCGCTGCTGGTGCAACTGACGGCGAAAGGCAACAAGTACAGAGAATTCCTGATCAAAGAGCGGCGGGCGGCAGAAGAGAAGCTGGGGAAAGAATTGACCCCGGACGAAAGTGCCACGCTGTTACGACTATTGAAGGTGGTTGCCGAAGTGAAATTTTGAGAATCCAGTGAGGAGAGGGCACGATGTATCGTGCCCCTACAAGAGAAGAGCGCACGGGCAGAAACAGAAAGATGGCGAGGGGAACTCGCCGCTACTCGGGCTTTTTGGACCAGGGGGGAGCAACGCCGGTCATGCGGGCATAGGCGATGAGCTGTCCCATGTGCTCGTTGGCATGAACGATGATGCGCAGATACATGCCGTCCACGGTGGCGTCGCGATCGGCAATGTGGACCTTGCGTTCGAGGTCTTTTGGCGTGACCGCCAAGTGGGCGGACTTCACGGCGTCGAGCGAACGCTTCAGCCAGCTGATGACCTCGGCTTTCGAGGTGACCGATTTCTCCAGCCCTTCTTTCATGTCGGCCGGCATTTTGGGACCGGTCACGCTGAGCAGGTAGAAATTCGCGAGAGCGATGTGCATGAAGACTTCGCTGGTGGAACGCACTCCGGGTGTGGGACGCCAGGCGAATTTCTCCTCGGGCATGGCCTCGGCCAGCGCGAGCAATTGGCTGGACACATGGCGCCACTCACCGTCATATCCCTGCCAGAGTCCTTCCGGCGCCGTTTGCGCGAGCAAGGGGCGTGCACTAAACAATAAAAGGAGTGCGAACAGCGTTTTTCTCATGGTTTGTCTCGTTTCTGGCTCTCTCGTTTTGAACTTCGGAAAACCATTCTATACCCAGAGAGAGGATGGAA
>WNFD01003879.1_pt1 | contig 21740 bp, 22 predicted proteins | sample 5400491 | NCBI WGS metagenome assembly WNFD01 (sample SAMN13153343, study PRJNA577476) | soil metagenome | isolation source: 120 cm saprolite under Douglas fir tree site 2 hole 2 replicate 2 | place: USA:California | collected 2015-04-18
TGTCCACCACCGCGACGTCGGGCCGATGCTGGGCCACCGCGGCAAGCAGCGCCTCACCATCGGCGATGGCGGCGCAGACCTCGTGGCCACGTTCGGTGAGCAGCCGGGTCAGGCCCTCCCGCATCATGGCCGCATCTTCGGCGATAACCACCCGCATGTGCGTCCTCACACACGCAGCGGCAGGTCGACGCAGATCCGGGTCGGGCCGCCGGGCGGACTGCTGATCTCCATGTGACCGTCAACCGTGCGGATGCGCTGCGCGAGGCCGGCCAGGCCGCTTCCTTGCGGGTCGGCGCCACCGTCACCGTCGTCGCTGACTGTGAGGCGCAGCGTCGAATCCCGCTGCGCGGCCTCGACAATGATCATCTCTGCGCGGCCGTGCTTCACCGCGTTGGCTAGCAGCTCGGCAGCGCAGAAGTAACCGATCGACTCGATCGCCGCCGAGGGGCGCCTGGCAATGCTGGTCGTCAGCTTGACCGGAACCGCGCTGCCCGCGACCAGCGTGGCCAGTGCGTCGGTCAGGCCGTTGTCGAGCACAGGCGGGTGAATGCCCTTGGCCAGCTCACGGAGCTCGCCGAGCGCATCCTTGGCGCCCTGGTGGGCTGCGTCGACGAGCTCGCGGACCGCCGCAAGATCGGAAGGGTCACCGTCGGCGCCGAGTTTCTCCCTGGCCATGCCGAGGTTCATCGCCAGCGTTGCCAACCGGATCTGTGCACCGTCGTGCAGGTTGCGCTCTACCTGGCGGAGAACCGCGGCGGAATCGTTGACCGCCAGCGCCCGGGTCCGCTCCAGGTCACGCACCCGCTGCGCCAGCGTCCGCGGCCCGAGCAGGACGCGGATGAGCCAGCGGTCCACCCAGACGACTGCCCGGGTGACCCAGGGGGCGGCCAGCACCATGCCGACGCCCGCGGCGAAGGCGGCGAACGTACCGGGGAAGGTGGCGACCCGGAAGGTGCCAGAGCCGAACAGACCGAAGGGCGTAAAGACAGGAACCGGACTCAGGTGTGTGCCCGGCGGGTGGTTGCGCATCAATCCCCACCAGAAGGGATAGGTCAGGTCGGCGATCCCGGCAGCCCACCAGGCGACGGCATAGAACTCGAACACGGCGACCGGGAACTTCAGCAACAGATAGACCGTCGCCCTCCAGCCAGGACCGTCGCGGAACCTGGCTGCGAGCCAGCCTTGTTTCCCGGGCCGAGCGGGCAGTCCGTGGCGCGTGCGCAGCGGCGGCGGCTCGCTGATCCGCTCGGCGAGAAGCCAGGCTGCCAGCCAGCGGATAACGCCGCCCAGCGGCCGGGCGGCGGCGAGCGCCAAAATGAGCAACAGCAGCACGAGGACCGGGGCCCAGATCGCGGTCCATGCGGCGGAATCCGGGGTGGGCCCTGCCGCGGTCGCAATGGCGAGGGCACCCCCGAACGCGATGCCCAGGAAGCCGAACCCGATCGGCGCGCCAGCCAGCGCGAATAGCGCCTCCCGGCGGGCTCGGCCAGTGACCGGGGCGACAAGCGCCGCACGCGCGATCACCCGCACCCTCGCGACACCGGCCTGGTCCATGCCGACAGTCTCCCAGTGGGTCCGGTTAATGCTGATCAGGCATCACGTCTGGACAGGAGCCACCCGCCTACGCCAAGAGCCACGGCGGCGTACAGGCACAGCACGCCGAGTCCCGCCCACGCCGACAGGAAGTGCGGGCAGCTGGCGGCACCCGGGCCGCAGGTTTCCGGCTTGGTCGTGGCGAGAGAATTCGCGATGATCGAGATCGGCAGGTAGGCGATCGCCCCGTGGGCCAGCGCGCCGATGAGCTGCGCCAGGATCCACACGCCGCCGACCAGCACGCCGATGGCCGCGGCGGTGTGCCGGACCATGGCGCCCAGGCCCAGGCCAAGCAGCCCAATCAGGCTGAAGCTCGCCCCGGACAGGACCACTGCCCGCAGCACACCAGGTTGCGACAGCGTGGGCGCCGCTATGCCGCCCCGGAGGGCGGCACCGCCCGCGATGAACGCGATGAACGATGCGGCCTCCCCCAGGGCCAGCGTTACGCCGCCGAATACTGCTGCCTTGGCGGCCAGCACCAGCGGCCGGTTCGGGACCGCGGCCAGGGTGGCGCGGATCAGCCCGGAGGTGTATTCGCTCGTCGTGATCATCACCCCGAGCACGCCGGTGAGCAGCAGTCCGGGGATCACGCCGGCCAGGGCGTTGTTGGTCAAATCGCCGGACGCGTTTTTGGTGTTGAGCCCGATGACGATCGCCATGGCGATGGCCCCGGCAACGGTGATGGCCAGCGTCCACCACGTAGACCGCAGGGTCCGGAGCTTGATCCATTCCATCGCGGCCACCTGCAGGAACCGGTAGTGCACGCGCGAGGCCGGATTGCTTCCGGCCACAGAGGCTGGAGCGGCGGTCATGACGTCCTGCCTGAGGCGCGGTTCTCGTTTCGTTCCTCAGCCCGGTCTTTGGCCCGGAAGTCGGCAGTGCCTGAGGTCAGTTCCAGGAACGCGTCCTCCAGCGAGGCGGACCCGGTCGACAGCTCAGCGACGGTGGTATCGGCGAGCAGGCGCCCGCCACCGATGATAATCAGCCGGTCGGCGGTGAGCGCCATCTCGCTGATCAGGTGGCTCGAGACGAACACGGTCCTGCCTTCGGCGGCCAGCGATCGCATCAGGGTCCTGATCCAGCGGATTCCCTCCGGGTCGAGGCCGTTGACCGGCTCGTCGAACAGCAGCACCGGCGGATCGCCCAGCAGCGCCGATGCGATGCCGAGGCGCTGGGCCATGCCTAGGGAGAAGTTGCCGGCCCGGCGGGCCGCAGCGCTCGTGAGTCCGACGATGCCCAGGACCTCGTCGACTCTTGCTGCCGGGATCTTGTTGCTCGCGGCAAGCGCCGCCAGGTGGGCGCGGGCCGAGCGGCCCGGATGGAAAGCCTTGGCCTCGAGCAGCGCTCCGACCTCGCGCAGCGGCCAGCCAAGCTCGCCGTAACGGCGTCCGCCGATCACGGCTGAGCCGCGGTCCGGGTGGTCAAGGCCGAGGATCATCCGCATCGTCGTCGACTTGCCTGAGCCGTTCGGGCCCAGGAACCCGGTCACGCTACCGGGTCGGAGGCCGAAGCTCAGCGCATCCACTGCCAGAACTCTGCCGTAGCGCTTTGTCAGCCCGCGGACCTCGATCACGAGTCCCTCCCGGAAGCGCGGATGCTGCCCGGTGCGCATTTCGTTAGCTTCAGGTTGTCTGCCATGCCATCCACGCTAGGAATCAGTCGGCCCGCCAGGAACGTGGCAAGCACCCCTCTTCACACGGGGGTTTTCCTCCGGTGCGCGGCCACGGTTGGAAGATGCCGCTGCCAGGTCCGGGCGATGCTGCTGATCTGTCGTTGGCTGGATCAGCGGGTGAGGGCGCTCTGCCCCGCGCCTGCGTAGAGCTCCGCTGCGCGCCAGCAGTACCAGGCCGCGACGCTGCGGTAGGGCCGGAACGGGTCGCCAAGCGGCTGGAGCTCTTTAGCGGTCGGCGTCGGAATGCCCCACGCGAGCCCGAAGCCTTTCCTGACCCCGAGGTCGCCCGTCGGCCAGACGTCCAGGCGCCGGAGCCGGAAGAGCAGGAACATATCCGCCGTCCACTGCCCGATTCCGCGGACGGACGAAAGCCTCACTGCGATCTCTTCGTCGCTCAGCCCTCGCAGCCGGCGCGGGTCAAGCACGACCGTCCCGTCGAGCACCTTGGTTGCCAGATCGCGCAAGGAGGCGACCTTGGCCGCGGACAGACCAACGGAACGTAGCGTTTCGTCGGAGAGCGGCAGCAGCCGTTCTGGCGTCACCTCACCGCTCATGGCCGCGATCAGGCGGCCGTGAATCGCAGCAGCTGCCGCGCCGGCCAGCTGCTGGTACACGATCGCGCGGACTAGGGCGGCGAAATGCCCTTCGGTGAGCGCCTGCAGGCGCGGCGGACCTGCCTGCTCAATCAGACGGCGCAGCACGGGATCCCGCTCAGCCAGGATCGCGGCGGCCGCCGGGTAGCCGCGGACCGGCCGATCGCCTGCTGGCTGACTGGGCATGAGCTTGATCCTATTTCCTCGCGCGATCGCGCTACCGCGGTTGGCCTGGCGAGCGGTGGTCGCGCCGACGAATGCGGCGGCGTTGGACGCCTGCTGTTCAATCCTGAAAGCCGCTGACTTCCTCTTCTGACCCACTCACCGCGCTGTCGGTCAGATCCTGGCGCGCAGGATCATCCTCGCGCGGATCAGCGCTGCTTTCGAGTGCGGTGTCCTCCCGGTAATCGGTGGCAATGTCGATGACCTGAGTTTGCGGAAGGAACGAAGGGTCGAGCCGCACCAAGTCCCATTCGTTGATCCAGGACCGCACATATTGCCGCATCCGGGTGGCCCCAAGCCGTTCCAGGCCAGCTACGTCTGGCGGTGACCAGCCGAATGCGTCGCCGTGCAGCTTCTTGAGCGACGTGTATGCGCGGTCAAGCTCGTCATTGTCCGGCGGCTCGAGCAGGAGCATGTCGTGCTCGATGTGGCGCATGCCCGCCTCAGCGAGCCCCGCCGTGACATCCCACTCAGGTGACTCCTTGGCTCGGAGTCGTGCCGGGATCTGGTTGCGATCGTCCTTGCCCGTCAGAACGGCGGCTTCGAAGTCATCTGTCATCGCAAATACCGTGACCAGCGGCAACCCTGAGCCGCCCTCCCGGCCGGCCAGCCACCTGGCCAGTTCGGCATACGAACGTCCTCGTTGCAGCAGTGAATAGCGGCCGATCAGCTCGACCTCGTCGAAGAAGATAACCCAGCCCTTGTGCCCGGCCGCTCGCAGCAGGCGGGCAGCGAATGAGAACCGCTGGCGCGCGAGTTCGCGCGCGGTCACCGGCGCAAAGTTAAAAAGGCCCGCCGCCCCGACCGACCGGAGCGCGCGGCGCAGGTCGGTCATTCGCAGCGGCTCGCCGCCCCAGAACCGGACGAGGGCGTCGACCGTCTCATCGCTGCCTGGCACGTCGCCACCGCGAAGCCGCTCGTGGCAGAGCAGGGTGGCCGGAAATCGCTCGTCGAGTCCGCTCACCGGAGAATTCACCCAGCGGCTCAGCTCGGCATAACGCGGCGTATCGGGGTCCAGCGCAGCGGCGGATTCGGTCAGTACTCCGTGCGCGCGTCCCGGGTCCACGGCCGTCTGAGTGGCGGCTCGGAATACCTTCACTGGATCGTGAAGCGGCGTCTCCTTGCTGATAACGACCGTGCTCACCACAAAGCCCGATGTCATGGCCAGGTGGCCCAGGTGGGTCAGAAGGTGACTCTTTCCTGAGCCAAACCCGCCGCCCAGCAGGAGTCCCGGTGACTCAGATCCAAGCCTCGCTGGCTCACTCGCGCGTTCTAGAAGGGCCGTGAACCGATCCTCGGTCGCCGGCTGGCCAGAGCCGAGCACCGCGACGGCGTCCCAGCTTGGCACGCCCGACCGGAGCGCCTCAACAGCCCGGCGCCTGGCGATTAGTTCCTGGCTCAACGGCCCGCTCATGCGATCGCTTCCAACCGGACCTCGAGCCGTATCAGGGCGGCGAAGGGATTGGCGCGCCGCCGGTCACGAACTTCATCGGCGACCCTGAGCTGCAGCGCCGAGTAGGCGGGCAGGCCCCGGGACTCATCGGTCATCAGTTCGGGCGGGATCACCGCTACGACGAGGACACCTCGCAGTTCGTCGGTGGAATCGATGAACTGGCGCAGCACCTCGTAGGCATCGAGGACCGCGGCCTTTGAGTAGTAGAAGCCATCCCTGGCTTCCGCGGGCGGGCGCCGTGCTACAGCGAGCCGGCCGTAGTCGAGGTGCAGAACCAGGCCGCCTTGACCAGCCGCCAGGAGCAAGGCCGCGGTGGACAGGAGCATGGCCCTGGCGTTGTGCCGGCCGATACGGGTGTAGATGAGCGCGGATCGCAGCGCCGCGATAGATCGCAGTTCGCCGCGTAGCCAGCCGAGCACGGCCTCGTGCTCGGCCGTGTCGACGTCCCCTGCTCCTAGCTGCGCCTGTGCAATGCGCAGCATCGCGCGGCCCATCTCGGCCGTGATTGCAGGATCGTCCAGCAACCTGCGCTCAAGCAGCCGGCGGACGCTGCGGTAAAGCTCGCGGGCGTCCACGTCATGACGACGGGCGACCTCTGCCACCACCAGCGGAGCGCCGGGCGGGACGGGGAAAGCCGCGTGCTCATACGCAGCGCGCACATGAGCGGCCGCCAGCCCGTGCCAGTCGACCGCCCTGGACACGGCGAAGAAGATCTGGTCGACCATGTGGACGCGGGCTGAGTCGGCCGAGATGCTGACCCAGAGGCTGGCGTGGTCGGCCGCAGCCGCTGCCAGCGCTGACTCGAGCCGGTCGGCAGCCTGGCTATCGCCCACCACTGCTACCTTGACCGCTGCGCCGCCGGCCGACACGTAACGTGCCAGGTACTCGCGAGCGAGGAATTCGGCGTAGTCATCGACCTTCAAAATGCCTCCGCCCAGCACGCCACTCGGCGCCATGAGCTGGCCCGAACTAGTCATTGCGGCACCGGTGCTGTGAACGACACACCCCAGTAGCGTTGCTGCTGGCCCGTCCGGGCAACGGTGGTGAGCACCCCGGCGGTCCGGGTACCGCTGCTGGCATGCCAGCGCAACGCCCTTCCGGCCTTGGTCACCCGCTCGCTGCTTTGATCGAGCAGATAGAGGTCGCGCGCGAACTCGGGGCGGGTGTACTCCTTTCCCTGTCCTGGTAGCAAGGTCAGCACGGACCAGATGTCCACAAGGCGCACTACGGCATCCGGCTTCTTCCCGGTCCGGGCAACCACCAGCTCGTAGCCGGTTGCCAGGCTCTCCAGGAACTGCGCGGAACGGAACTTGGGCGGTCGCTGCTGTCCGGCTGACAGCAGCCCGATCAGCGCCGATGGACGCAGCCGCCGCTCCCGCTTTCGATCGATCTCGACCAGCGCGTCGGCCGGCACGACACGCACGATCGACGGATAGCAGAGCAGCCGTTCGTCCTCCTCGAACATCGCCAGACCTCGATCGGCAGCGAGCGCCAGCAGTTCCTTGGCATATTCTCCAGAGCCGAGGTACGCGGACTCGTCGAGGTCGAACGAGGCCCGCACGTCCTGCACCGTGAAGGACATTTCGTTAGCAAGCTCGGCGGCCGCGCCAAGCGCGCGCCGCAGTTCCCGTACCTCGCCGCCCTCAGCGGCTGCTTTGGCCTTGCGGAGCTCCCTGGTCAGAACGCCGGCCGACTTGAGCGCAGCCGCCGCCCCATCGGCTGTGCCGCTTAGCGCTGATTCGAACCTGCCCGCAGACTCCACTCTGGCTCCTTCAAACCGCCCGGATGACACTCTAACGTTGGCCACAGACGACGCCGATTCAAATCGGGCGCCAGCACAGCAACCTATCGCCGGAACCGCCACGGCTCCCGGTTTCCGGCCAGGTTCGGAAGCGCTGCACCGCAACACCCGTCGCCGTCCCTTCAGGGCATCTGGCCCATCAATCGGACCGGTAGTCTGCTGCGCATGGACCAGCCTGCTGACACGAATGCGGCCATCTGGCAATCCAAACAGACCGCCCAGACCTGGGCCGCGGAGGCGGCAGCACGCGAGCGGAATCATGCGGCGCAGTGGCAGTTCATGGCCGATCTGCTTCCTTTCGGGGAACAGGACGCGTTCACGTTCGCCGATCTAGGCGCGGGGACAGGGAATCTATCGCGCGCGATCCTCAGCAGGCACCCGCACAGCACGGCGATACTGGCCGACTTCTCCGACCAGATGATCGGGGCCGGCGAGCGCGAAATGCAGCCGTTCCGCGGGCGCTACCGCTACGTCGAATTCGACCTGTCGACGGGCCAATGGCCCGCGGAGATTCCGGCCCGGGTCGATGCGGTCGTGACCTCACTGTGCGTCCACCATCTGCCCGATGAGCGTAAGCAGGGCCTGTTCAGCGAGATCTTCGAGCACCTTGTCCCGGGCGGCTGGTCGCTCAACTACGACCCGGTGCGCCCCGAGGATCTCGTAGTTGCCGCGGTGTGGCAGCGGGTGGGCGATTACTACGATCCCGAGACGGCGCGCAGGCGGCTGCATCCGACGCCGGAGGAGCGGGCCCGGCATCAGAACCACGTACGGTACATGATCCCGCTGACCCAGCAGCTGGCGTACCTCCAGGCGGCCGGATTCCAGGGCATCGATATCTACTGGAAGCGGCTTGAGTGGGTCATTTACGGCGGGCGCCGACCGGACTAACGCCGCGCCCTGAAACACGAAGCCCGCTCTAGACTTTGCGTCTCGTAGTCGCCTCGGTGAGCAGACGGAGATCGATAGCGTGTTCCGGTGAAGCGAACGGAGAGCCTGGCGCACTGACATCGAAGCGACCGCTGTCCGGCACGTAATCGCGGCCGCGGGCGATGACGCGCCGGAGCTTTCCTAGCGCCGAGATGTCGGTTCCCGGGTCGCCGTCCACGACGATGAGGTCGGCGTCGTATCCGGGTGCGAGGCGGCCGGTGATGGTATCGAGGCCGAGCGCCGCCGCGGCCTCTGTGGTAGCCATCGCGAGCACCTCCGCTGCCTGGAAACCCAGCGTCACCAGGTATTCCAGCCCGCCGACGTACTGGTGGTGCGGCGTGTTGTCGATGCCCGCGTCCGTGCCCGCGATGAGTCGCACGCCCATCTCGTGCATCGCCTTAAGATGCTGGCCGACACGGATGCCGGTCAGTTGCGCGACGTAGGGGGCGTTCACGCTGGTTGTCGGGCAGACGAAGATGCCGCTCTCCGCGATCTCCGCGGCGAGCGGCTCGCTGAAGAGCCGCTCGTTGGTCTCGGTGACGAACGAGCAATGCTCAAGCGTGGTCACGCCGGCTTTGACCGCCCGGTGGATGCCCTCGATGCCGTGGGCGTGCGCGGCGACCGGCTTGTCGACTCGCCTCGCCTCATCGACGACCACCGCCAGCTGCTCGCAACTGAACTGGGCGTACCAGGGTGCCGATCCCGGCGTCATGAACCCGCCGGTCGACATGACCTTGATCAGGTCCGCGCCCCGCTTGTGGTGGGTCCGAACCATGCGCCGGAGGTCATCCTCACTGTCAGCTTCGCCGCCCATGAACCAGCAGTGCCCGCCGGTGACGGTGATCGGGCGGGTCGCGACGACCAGCCGTGGCCCGCGGGCCAGGCCCGCAGCGATCGCATCACGAACGACCACGTCCAGATAGGCTCGCGCGCCGAGGTCCCGTGCTGTCGTGACGCCCACGCCGAGCAGATCACGGGCGTTATGCAGCATCAGGACGAGTTGCTGCTCGTCGGTCTCGCTGCGCATCCGCGCGGCCGGCTGGGGGCCGCCGTCGAATCCGAGATGGACGTGGCAGTCGATCAGGCCCGGCGTGATGGTTGAGCCTGGATAGTCAGTCCGTGGCAGCCGCGCGAACTCCGCCGGCAGCATAGCGGCGCAGCCGACCCAGTCCACGGTGGTGTCGCCGACCACGACCGCGCCGTCGGTCACCGTCGCGTCACCGGTCATGACGCGCCGCGCGGTGAGCACCTCTGCCATGCCACCACCTCGCCTCGGCCAGCCCGCAGAGCGCGAACGGCAGCGTTGGCGACGGGAATCCACGCTATGGGAGCGCCGGAAACACCGTCAAGGCCGCGGATCATGACCAATGCCGATTGCCGGGCGGGGATGGTGCAGGTGATCAGGTACAGCCGGTGCAGGATATGGGGGTGGGAAGTCTCAGAGACGCGATCGACGGTACAACTGCCGAGATGCTCCGCGCCCGACAGAGCGTCAAATGGACAACTCCGGGTCCGGGCGGATTCGGCGCGGCAATTGCGGAGATGGACTTCGGCGCCGCCCCGCCGGTCATCGACGCGCTGGAACGGCTGTCAGAGGACGCGGCGTTCGGCTACCTGCCGCCGCATCTTTCTGAGGAACTCGCCGTGGTGTGCGCGGAGTTCGAGCTGCGCCGCTTCGGATGGGAGCTTGACCCGGCGGTGATCCACCCGGTTCCTGACGTGATCAAAGCTCTGGAGATCGCCATCACGCATTTCTCGCGCCCGGACTCGCCTGTCATATTGCCGACGCCCGCTTACATGCCGTTTCTCATCGTGCCTGGCCTGCTCGGCCGCGAGATCATCCAGGTGCAGATGCGCAACGACGGAGGGTTCTTCACCCTCGACCTCGACGCGATCGAGGACGCCTTTCGCGCCGGAGGGCATCTGGTCGTCTTCTGCAACCCTTACAATCCGCTCGGGCGCGTCTTCACTCGCGACGAGATGATGCAGCTTACTGAGGTGGTCGACCGGCACGGCGGCCGCGTTTTCGCTGACGAAGTCCACGCGCCGCTCGTCTATCCGGGGCAGCGACACATCCCGTACGCGTCGACCTCTGACGCTGCCGCATCACACACGCTGACCTCAACGTCCGCCTCCAAAGCGTGGAACCTGCCGGGTCTCAAGTGCGCAGTTGTGATCCTCAGCAACGAGCCGGACAAGCAGCACTGGGAGGAAATGGGAGTCTTCGCATCGCACGGTGCGAGCAATCCCGGCGTGGTCGCCAACATCGCGGCATTCCGGCATGGCGAGCCGTGGCTGGACGAAGTCCTCGCTTATCTCGACGAGAGTCGTCAGCTGCTCGGCGGCCTGCTCAGCCGAAAACTTCCGACGGTGCGCTACCGACCGCCCGACGGCACCTATCTGGCCTGGCTGGACTGTACGGCGCTGGATCTCGCCGAGTCGCCCGGCGTACTCGTGACTGACCGGGCGCGCGTCAGTGTCGTGGACGGGCCAGCCTTCGGCGCCGGCGGCGCAGGGTCGTTCCGGTTCAACTTCGCGACGCCGCAACCGCTCCTCACCGAGATGATCGAGCGGATCGCCGCCGTCCTAAACACCGGGTAGGACCATCACCATGCGCTATACCCGGTTGACTTTCAAGCCAGCTCGGATGCGGCGGCGCCGATGAGGCCACAACCGCTGGTCAGCGGCGGCGCGGAAGGCACGGCCGAGTCCTCGTATCCGATCAGTCCGTAGCGCATGGCGGTCATCAAAACTTGGGCGCGGTTGGCCGCACCGAGCTTGTCGTAGAGCCGCGCAACGTAGGTCTTGGCGGTCGACTGGCTGATGTACATCGCGAGCGCGATGGCTGGGATCGACAGCCCGTCCCTCAGGTACCGCAGGACCTCGGCCTCTCTCGGGCTGAGCGCCAGCCGGTCCCTGATCGTGCGCCGCCTGGTGATCGCCACGGCCAAGCCCGAGGCCGTGAACGACGATGCGGCTACCGCGGCGTGCCTGATCGCGGCGAGCACTTCCTCGACGGGAGCGGTCTTCGCCACGAACGCGGATACGCCGGTCTCCATCGCGCGGAACAGCACATCGTCCTCACCCCGCGAGGTGAGCATGACAATCCCCAGGTCGACGTAGAGATCGCGGAAGATCCTCGCGAGTCGCATGCCGTCGCCATCGGGCAGCGTCGCGTCGATGGTGACGACATCGGGGCCAGACTGGGCGATCGTCTCGGGTGCCAGGCCGGCAAAGCCGCACTCAGCCACGATCTCGATGTCAGCATGCTCCGCGACTAGCTGGCGCAGGCCGTACCTGGTGAGTGTATGGCCGTCCACTATGGCCAGGCGTATCGTCATCGCGAACCCCCCCAGGCTCTGCATTATGGTGCGTCAGCGGAGCCCCTTGTGCTTGCGCGGCAACCTGGACGCGACTCACCTGGGATGTTTCTGACGTGGCATCACGAACTAGACGTGGTGCCCTTGTGGCTAGTTGGCACAGCCTTTGCATTGTTGTCGTTCTGTGATGAGAGGTTGCTCGCTCGTTCACTAGCGGCCGGTGAGGACCGCGAGAAACGCCCCGGCGAGCATGTAGGGCCCGAAGCTGATCATGGCGCGCCTGGAGATCCTCCGGCTGGTGAGCAGGACGAGCCCGACGGCGGCAGCTGTCACGAAGCCGAGGCTCGCCCCGGCGAGCAGCGTTCCCCAGCCAAGCCAGCCGAGCAGCAAGCCGATCAACCCGGCCAGCTTGATATCCCCGCCGCCCAGCTGGCTGGCGCTCAGCAGGCCGAGCACCAGGTACGCGGCGCCGAGCGCCAGTCCGCCAAGCAGCGCCCTGGCGAATCCCGGCCAGGCGTCATCGGCTGCCGCGGCCAGCGCCAGCAGGACGATCATCCCCGGATAGGCCGGCAGCGTCAGCCGGTCGGGAAGCCGCTGCACGGCGACGTCGACCTGCGCGAGCGCCACGCCAAGTATGGCGAGGAAGGCGGCCGCACCAAGGGCTGGCTGGAAGCCGATCCTTGCGGCCAGGAGTGCCAGAACGGCCGCTGTCACCACTTCGATCGCCATCGGCGCGCCAATCCAGGATCCGCAGTGCCAGCACCGGATCGCTGGGCGCCGCGGCAGCGCGGCCGCGCACTCCCGGCAGGTCATCTCCTCCGGCTCGCCGCTCGGCACGGACATCCTGGCTACCTGGCCGCGCAGCACCGTGCCGGCCGGCAGGCCGACGGCCGCGCTCGTCGCGACCGAGATCACGTCCATCATTTACGCCTCGCAGCGCCGGGGGATCTGCTAGAAGTTCGATTAACGGTCCCAGGCGACCTCTGTCCTTCGCTGGCCCTTGTCATCCGTTTGAATGACGTGTCGGCCGATAAGACGAACTTGTCCGCTCGTTATCCGGAAGTCACTTTCGGTCATGATCAAACCTATACGCTGCGCGGTACTAGGCGGCACGGTGCCGTCCAGAAGGCGTGGATCGCTCGCCGGCCTGTCGAAGGAGTTCCGAATGCTGAAGCACCTGGTGTCACTCAACAACCGTCTCGCTCAGCTCCGCAGCGACGACCGCGGAGTGACCTCGGTCGAGTACGGCCTCATGGTCGCCTTGATCGCGGTCGCGATCATCGGGTCGGTCATTGCGCTCGGCGGAAAGCTGAACACCCTGTTCACCGACGTCGCCAACGCGATCTGACCAATAGCTCTCAGGGGAGCGAGGCGGGTTCATTCGCCTCGCTCCGCTTGCTGCCACACAACTCGCTCCGCCTGCTGCCACAAAAAGGAGGATTCCGATGCTCGCTGTCTTCGCGTCGGCGCGGCGGATTCTGGGCCGTCTGCGGGTCCTGGATGAGCGAGGCGTCACCTCCGCGGAGTATGCGCTGATGGCGACGCTCATCGCTGTCGTGATCAGCGGCGCGGTGGCCGTATTCGGGTTGAGCGTTAACAACTTGTTCAGCGGGATCGCCGGGGCATTCTGAATGTCGAACATCGGACCGTGCGACGGCCGGCCTGCACCGCTCGCACGGTTGCCGGAGTTGGAAGGGGGTTGGCGAGGATGAGTCGGCGACTGTTCGGTTTGCCCGATCGGGGGGCTGCTGCCGTGGAGTTCGCGATCATGCTCCCGCTGCTGCTGCTGATCATCTTCGGCATCATCGACTTCGGCCGGGCACTCAACGCCCAGGTCACGATCACCCAGGCGGCCCGCGAAGGGGCCAGGCTCACGGCCCTCAATCAGCCGAACGTGGTGAGCCGTACCCAGGCAGCGGCGACCGGGCTCAGCGGCGTAGGCGTGACCGTGGCCGCATCCTGCCCAGCCGGCTCTGGGCCGACCGCCAACGCCGACGTCCAGGTCAGCTACTCCTTCAACTTCATCACGCCAATTGGCGCGATCGCCAAATTGTTCGGCGGGTCGGGACTCGGGTCCACGCTCACGCTCACCGCCGAGGGAGTCATGCCATGCGAAACCTGATGCGAGGCCTGCCCCGTCCGATGCTCCGCCTGCTCGGCCGCGACGACCGGGGCGCTGTCGGCGTGCTCGTGGCGATACTAGTAGGCGGTGGCGTGCTGCTCGGGTTGGGTGCCCTGGTCGTCGATGTCGGGCAGTTGTACTCCGAGCGGGCTCAGCTTCAGAACGGCGCCGACGCGGGCGCGCTGGCCGTGGCCAAGAGCTGCGCGGAGGGCAGTTGCGCGTCGGGGGCCGCCACGCTGTACGCGAACGAGAATTCCGCTGACGGTGTTTCCGCTGTCAACCTGGTCTGCGGTTCGGGCGCCCTCGGTGCTTGCCCTGCCAGCACCGGTAAGATCTACGACTGCCCGTCGGCGCCGAAGGCCGGCACGAACTACGCGGACGTACATACGTCCACGCTGACGACGAGCGGCTCGACTCTGCTGCCGCCATCGCTGGCCCGGACACTGCTCGGCATGAGCAATTACAAGGGTTCCACTGTCTATGCCTGTGCCCAGGCATCCTGGGGGCCGCCGCTGGCGTCGAGCGGCCTCGCGCTGACAATCTCGGCGTGCGAGTGGGACGCGGCGACGCAGAACGGGACGGTTTTCGCCCCTCCGCCGCCGTACCCGCCCAACCCCCTTCCTTCGCCGTCCCTCGACCGCCAACTCAAGCTGCACACCACCTCAACCGTAGGCGGCTGCCCGACCGAGCCATCCGGCGCGGACGGACCAGGCCTGTTCGGCTGGACCAGCGATCCGACCAACAGCTGCCTCACGCCGATCATCAACGGCCAGTTCGGCGGCAGTACGGGTACGAGCATCTCGCAGCCCTGCAAGACGGTAATCAGCGCCGATCAGCAGAACAAGACCCTGATCTTCATGCCGATCTACGTGTTGGTGCAGAACCCCGGTAACAACGCCGTCTATACCCTGAAGGGCTTCGCCGCATTCGTGATCACCGGATACCAATTGCCAGGTTTCAACGCCCACGACTGGCTCAACCGGGCCAACGACTGCACGGGCTCCGACAAGTGCATCGAGGGCTACTTCACCCAGGGGCTTGTCCCGAATCCTGGAACCATCGGCGGCCCGAACCTCGGTGCCGACATCATCGCGCTGACCGGCTGACCTTGGGCACGGGAATCGCGGAGCAGAGCACGCGCGGAAGCGGAGAAGAGTCTTGACACGTCGCATCCTGACAGTCGTCCTGGCGATCGTCCTGGCCGTGATCGGCACCGGAGCCGTCCTGCTTTACGTCAAGGGAGCGGATCAGCGAGCCATCGCCGGCCAGAAGGCCGTCAGCGTCTTGGTGGCCGCGCTGCCCGCCGCCTCGGTGCCCTCTGACGCGGTCCGTTCAGTCACACCGCAGCTGACCGGCCTGGTGCTGAGCGCTGATCTCCCGTCGGGCCAGCTTTTGCTGCGACCGATGCTGGTGACGGCCGTTGCCGCCCGCAGCGGTCTGCCGATCCCTTCCGGCAAGGTGGCGCTGAGCCTGCAGTTCTGCCTTGCCAGGGACGTCGCGGGTTATGTCCAGGCAGGCTCTGAGGTGGCGGTGTTCAATACCTCCGGCACAGGCACGCCCGGCAGTGCCACAAACTGCGCGGGAATCAGCGCCCAGAAGGGCGTAAAAGGCCTTCATACGAGGCTGGTGCTGCCCAAGGTTCAGGTGCTGGCGGTCGGGCCAGCGCCGACTTCGACGGCCAGCGGCACCGGGGCCACGAGCACGGCGTTCTCGCAGAACAGCTCGTCAACACAGTCTTCCAGCACCACGATCATGCTGGTCACGGTGGCCGTCAACCAGTTCCAGGCCGAGCAACTGATCCACCTCGATGAGAACCAGGTGCCCTACCTCGCGCTGGTGACGCCTTCCTCGGGGGTCAAGGCCGACGTCCAGTTCCAGCCATAAGCCCGTCCGTTAGGGAAACGATAACCATGCCCATCCTGTGCGAGCCAAAGGCTTCCGCAAGGGACCTGGTCATTTCCATCGGCGGGAACGTGCGTGCCGCGGACACGTTGCACGCAGCGGCCCAGATGCTCGAGAACGATCCGGGCGAGACACTGCTCGTGATCGGCCCCGACACCCCGGTCGGCGAGGCGCTGACGTTCGCCTCGACGCTCAGGCTGATCCGGCCGGCCGTCGGCGTAATCCTGGCCAGGGAGTATGTCGACGTCAACCTGCTCACCCAGGCGCTTCGCTCCGGTGTCAGGGAGGTGGTGCAGGCAGGCGATGCCGCAGCCCTCAACGCCGCGTGCCAGCGGTCTTATGAAGTGTCCATGCGACTGCTCAGCACGACGCCGCAGCCCGAGCCGCCGCACGGCAGGGATGGCCAGATCATCACGGTTTTCGCCGCGAAGGGCGGCTGCGGGAAGACCACCTTCGCGATCAACCTTGGCGTGGCGCTGGCCAGGAACATCGACCGGCGGGTGTGCGTCGTGGACCTCGACCTCGCGTTCGGAGACGTAGCGATCAGCGTGCAGCTTGACCCAGCTAAGACCATTGTCGACGCGCTGCCCATGGCCGGCCACCTGGACGAGACGGGTACGTCATCGCTGCTGACCCGCTACCAGCCCAACCTCGAGATGCTGCTCGCGCCGACCACGCCGGGAGACGCGGAAAAGATACCGCCGTCGCTGGTCGGCGAACTCCTCGGTGTGCTTCGCACGATCTTCGACTACGTGGTGGTCGACACGCCCGCGCAATTCAGCGAGCACGTCCTCACCGCCATGGATAACTCGGCGCATCACGCGCTGCTCACCACGCCCGACGTGCCCGCGCTGAAGAACCTGAGGATCACGCTCGACATGCTCGACCTGCTTTCCTATCCGCGGCAGATCCGCTCGGTCGTGCTGAACCGCTCGGACTCCAAGGTGGGGCTGAGCCTGGAGGACGTCGAGCGCGTAGTCAGGTGGCCGATCGCCGCTTACATTCCTTCCAGCCGCGATGTACCCATCTCGATCAACAAAGGCACGCCGCTGACGGTCGCGAACCCAGGTCATCCCGCCAGCCAGGCAATCGCGCGGTTCGCCCAGCTGCGACTGCTTGGGCCGGCCGGAGCAGACGACGGTGGCCGATCAGGTCGCTCACGCGGTCGGAGGCGGTCGGTATGAGCCTGTCAGACCGGCTGGCGCAGCGGGTGACGCCCACGGTGGTCTCCACCGAGAAGCGGGGAGGCGCCCACCGGCTGCTGATCGAACCGCCGCGCCGACCCGGCCGGCAGGTCGACCCGTTCGCGGCCGTCAAGCGCAATGTCCACGAGGGACTGCTAGAAGTGCTCGGGCCGAAGCTCTATGACGTCCAGCTCGACCAGAAAGAGCTCGAGCTTCAGGTCACCCAGACGCTTCAGGCGGTGCTGCAGCGCGACGAAACGCCACTGACCATTGCCGATCGGTCGAGGGTCGCTCAGGAGGTCGCTGACGAGATACTCGGACACGGGCCGCTCGAGCCGTACCTGCGCGATCCTGGCATCTCCGAGATCATGGTGAACGGGCACGACCAGATCTACGTGGAGCGCGACGGCCGCCTGTATCCAGTGGCCGCCGCTTTCATGGACGAGAACCATCTGCGCCGCGTCATCGACAAGATCGTCGCGAGAGTGGGCAGGCGGGTCGACGAATCGAGCCCGATGGTCGATGCCCGCCTTCCGGACGGCAGTCGCGTCAACGCCGTGGTGCCGCCCATCGCGCTCGATGGCTCGCTCCTTACTGTCCGTAAGTTCGCCGCTGACCCGTTTACCGTGGCCGACCTTATCTCGTTCGGGACTATGAGTCCGCAGGTTGCCGACCTCCTGGAAGCCTGCGTGCGCGGTCGGCTGAACATCGTGATCGGCGGCGGCACCGGTTCGGGCAAGACGACCACGCTCAACGTGCTCTCTGCGTTCGTGCCGCACGATGAGCGGATCGTGACCATCGAGGACGCCGCCGAACTGCAACTGCGCCAGGAGCACGTGCTCCGGCTGGAGTCGCGGCCGCCGAGCCTGGAGGGCACCGCCCAGGTGACGATCCGCGACCTGGTGCGGAACTCGCTACGGATGAGGCCGGATCGCATCATCATCGGCGAGATCAGGGACGGTGCCGCCCTCGACATGCTGCAGGCGATGAACACCGGCCACGACGGCTCGATCACCACGCTGCACTCGAACTCGCCGCGGGATTCGCTGGCCCGCCTGGAGACCATGGTCCTCATGGCGGAGATGGACCTGCCGCAGCGGGCGATCAGGGAGCAGATGACCTCGGCCATCGACCTGATCGTCCATCAGACAAGGCTCAAGGACGGGACGAGGCGGATCACCCACATCACAGAGGTCGAGGGCATGGAAGGCGACGTGATCACGCTGCTCGACGTGTTCGTGTTCGACTTCAGGGCGGGTGTGGACCAAGACGGACGGTTCCTGGGCAGCCTCCGTCCGACCGGGCTTCGGCCCCGATTCATCGAGACGCTCGCCGATCGCGGAGTCACCCTCTCCCCGGCGATCGTGGGCGGCGGCGAAGGATTCGCTCGGTGAGCGGGCGAAGGACCGTGGCCCGATCCTGGGCGGTGCTGGTGATCGCGGTGCTGCTCTCGCTGCTGGCTGTCCCGTCCGGCACGGCCGCCGCGCATGCCGGAGACAGGTCAAGGATCGTCGTCATCTTGCTCGACACGAACATCTCCCCGGCGACGACGCAGATGTCCGACGAACGGAACGCCGAGGCCGCTTATGTGCGCGCTCTTCCTGCCGACGTAGAGGTCGGGCTGATCGTGTTCAATGACACCTGGCGGACCGTGCTCCAGCCCACGTCAAACCGCACTAGGCTGTCCGCCGCGGTGGCCGCGGCCAAGCCGCATGGGGCCAGCTCCAACGGTCTGGCGGGCGCGCTGGCGGGCGGGGTGGCGATGGTCGACCGGCTGGGTGCCGCGTCCACCAGCCGCCTCCTGGTGCTCACTGACGGCGAGCACATGAGACAGCCTCGCCTGGCCGTGGCGATCCCGGTGGACGCGATCACCTGGCACTACGACGGCGACGACTTCGTCAACGTCGTGCACCGGGTAGTGGCGGCGAGCGGAGGTCACGTCACGGCTCCCGGTAAGTCCGGAGGGCTCGTCAAGTTCATCCCGCCCAAGCCGCATCCAACTAGCCGCCCGGCTCCGGTGCGGCGGCTGCATTGGCAGCTGTCCAGGACCCTGATCGACGTGCTGGCCGTCGTCTTCGTCGCGGTGCTGGCGCTGGTGCTGCTCTTCCTCAGGTCGCTGCGGCGGGGAGATCGGCGCCCGCAGCTCGCCAGCCAGATTGAGCGATACGGCCCGATGGGGGCATCGAGCGGACCCAGCCACGCCCCGGAACGTGCGGGGACAGTAGCGCGAGCCGCAGTCGGACTCATGACGCAGGTGCTGAGATCCCGGAACAGCGAGCCGAAACTCGCGCTGCGGCTCGACCGCGCTGCGATAGCCAGGGCCCCGGCCGAGTGGGCGCTGCTTGGCGTGTGCGTGAGCGCCGGGCTCGCGGCGGTATTCACGGTGCTGCTCGGCAGCGCCGTGCTCGGCCTCCTCGTCGGCATCGTGACCGGCTGGCTAGCCATGCGGCTTACCCTCAGCGTCAAGATCAGCAAGAGGCGCGCTGCGTTCGACGAGCAGCTGCCGAACGTGCTTCAGCTTGTCGCTGGATCGCTCCAGACCGGCTTTTCCCTGGCCCAGGCGCTGGACGGGGTCGTCAGGGAGGGTGCTCAGCCAGCAGCCGGCGAGTTCGCGCGCGCGCTGGCGGAGACCCGACTCGGCGTCGACCTCGACGTGGCCCTCGACGGGGTAGCGGACCGGCTGGACTCTGGCGACCTGCGCTGGGTCATCATGGCGGTCAGGATTCAGCGCGAGACCGGCGGGAACCTGGCCGAGGTGCTGCGCAACACGGTGGCCACGATGCGGGAGCGGGCATTCCTGCGCCGTCAGATGCGAACGCTCAGCGCTGAGGGTCGGCTGTCGGCTTACATCTTGTTCGCGCTCCCCATCGTGGTCGGCGGCTGGCTGTTCTACTCGAATCCGAGCTACATGCGGCCGCTCTACACGACCGTCATCGGCGTGTGCATGCTCGTGACCGCGGCCGTGCTCTTCGTCGTCGGGGCGATCTGGATGCGCAACCTCATCAACATCAAGGTGTGAGAGGCTGGTTCATTGCTGCCCATCATCGGTGCTGCCACCTTCGGTGCAGGGATCCTGCTCCTCGTGTATGGCTTGCTCGCAGCAGATTCGAAGAAGCGAGGCGTCGCCGCAGCGCTTACCTCGATCGAGCAGCACTACCGTCACAGCGCAGTGGTCTCGGAGCGCACAGAGCAGTCCGGCGAGCCGACAAGGCTGCCGACCTGGGCGCGGACCCTGGCGCTGCGGCTGTCGCCATCTGGCGTGTCGGGCAGCCTGCAGCGGCGTCTGGACCTGGCGGGAAACCCGGCCAGTTGGGCGGCTGACCGGATCCTCGCCATGAAGGGTCTCGGGCTGATCGTCGGCGCCGCGCTCGGAGTGCTGTTCGGTTTTCACAGTCCGGCGCTAGCGATCGTGTACGCGGCGATCGGCGCTGTCTGCCTGTTTTTCCTGCCCGACGTGCTGCTCTACAACATGGGCATCAAGCGACAGGAAGCGATCTTGTCCGGTCTCCCCGATGCTCTGGACATGCTGACAGTGTGTGTCGAGGCAGGCCTCGGTTTCGACAGCGCCCTCGCCCAGGTTGCCCGCAACACGCATGGTCCGCTCGCCGAGGAGTTCGCGCGCGCACTACAGGAGATGCAGATCGGCCTGTCGCGAGTTCAGGCACTGCGCGCGATGGCCGACCGGACTACCGTGACCGAGTTGCGCGCGTTCGTCTCCTCGCTCGTTCAGGCCAGCGAACTCGGCGTTCCTGTCGCTCGTGTGCTGCGTGAGCAGACGGCGGAGATGCGGGTCAGGCGTCGCCAGCGAGCCGAGGAGAAGGCGCAGAAAGTGCCAGTCAAGATCATGTTCCCCGTCGTCACCTGCCTGTTCCCGGCACTGCTCGTGGTGATCGTCGGCCCAGGGGTGATCTCGATCGCCCGGTCTCTGTTCCACCTGTAGCCCGGCGTGACCAGCATTTCGAGCCGCAGGAATCTCGATGTCGGCCGCTTGGTGATGGTGCCGGCCGCCGTCCTGATGCTGATCGTCGACGTGCACGCGCAGGTCGCTGGGACGACGGTCGCCGCCTCAAGCGCCGGTGAAGTCCTGCGAGGCTTCAGCGCCTTCCTCGTCTGCGCCTTCTACGCGCTGATCGTCTGGTGCTACCTGCGCCGCGGCCCAGCGGTCTCGACGAGCAAATCGGTCACTGCATCCGCGGTTGCGGTGCTGGCGACCTTGACACCGTTCGTCTTCCCGCTGCTCGGCGGCAATGGCCAGGGAACCGCCGGGCAACTGGCCGCCGACGTGCTGCTGGTGGCCGGCACGAGCTGGTCGGTCTGGTCGCTGCGTTTCCTCGGACGTAACCTCTCAGTAATCGCGCAGGCGCGCGGGGTCGCCGACCGGGGTCCGTATCGGCTCGTGCGGCATCCGCTCTACAGCGGGGAGATTATCTCCTCATTGGGGCTCGCCGTGGCGGTCGGCTCGGTCCCCGCGTTCGCGGTCTGGCTGGCCCTGATCGCGATGCAGGTCTACCGCGCTGTCCGGGAAGAGCAGGTGCTGGTCCAGGCCCTGCCCCAGTACCGGGACTACCGTGCCTGCACGGCCGCCTTGCTGCCGGGTGTCTTCTAGCCGCCCTCAGCAGCGAGGGGCACTGCGATCAGTCCTGCGTACTTCGGTTGCGGCATTTTCTCGATCGTGTCCTACGACAACTTCTTTCTCGGCAGCGTGACAGTGGCCGACGCGCTGACCGGCGGGCGCCGGCAACTGATGCTGCCGCCTCGCCTGTCCCATTCACCAATGAGCAGCGAGGTGATCAGGAAACCGGACAGCACGAAGAAGATGCTACGCGGGTTAAGTATCCGCCAGCGCTGGCCGTTCCATAGCTCGGTCAGCGAGAAGGAGTTGCCCTGAACGCTGGTGAAATAGAACCCGGTCGCCAGGCATTCGGTAGAACTAGCGCACGAGACATCGGTC
>WNFD01003880.1_pt2 | contig 21732 bp, 19 predicted proteins | sample 5400491 | NCBI WGS metagenome assembly WNFD01 (sample SAMN13153343, study PRJNA577476) | soil metagenome | isolation source: 120 cm saprolite under Douglas fir tree site 2 hole 2 replicate 2 | place: USA:California | collected 2015-04-18
GCGCTACGATCGCGGCGCGAACATCGGTTACAACGTTCGCAGTGATCAGTGGGAGGATGCCCGCGATGGCTACCAGCGCTGGATGGGTTCGTTTGGCCGCTACAAGCAGGGCTATCGCCAGGGGTATGAGAACGGTTACCGGGCCGGTTATTCGTCCGTTTGGGGACGTAGGGACGATTTTGACCGTGACGACGGATACTTCAACCGTTCCGACCGCGATGGTTATGGTCGGGAAGGCGGCGGTAACGTTGCCTACAACACCGGCTGGAACGATGGCAGCTCCGTGGCCCAATCAGATCTAGCCAGCGGCAAGAACTACAATTCGAACCCGCGCGGCCGTTATGACGATGCGGACCACGGTTATCGCAGGGAATTCGGCGATAAGCATGCTTACAAGACGGAATATACAGCGGGCTATCGTGCCGGGTACGATTCCGTGTTTGCCCAATCCAGAGGACGTTGGTAGTCAGCGGACTCTTGTACTAACCGGCATTTGACAGACGTGTGGCCGGACACCTCGGCCGGCCACCGCCGGATGCGGGCCCGGCTAAACATAACCCGCCTAAACACAAAAAGCAGCGCAACCCCGTGGTGGCCTCATCGCCTCTCAAACCGCCGACCATCTGATTCTCCGCGCTTTTCTGGTGGTAAAATAGGTTGTTCTGCCATTGATCGAATCCCGTAGTGAATCTCTCCACGAGGTACAGCCATGGCGACCGTCGAAACCCCCGTCCGACCGCGCACAGCGCAACACCTGGGACCGTTTGTTAACGAGCCGTTTTTTGATTTCCGCAACGAAGAGAATGCGCGCCGCATGCGCGCCGCTATCGCTAAAGTTCGCGGTCAGCTGGGCCGCGAGTACGACCTGATCATCGGTGGAAAGCGCGTCAAGACGGCAGACAAGATCAAATCGCTGAATCCGTCGCTGCCGTCGCAGATTGTGGGCATCCATCAGAAAGCAGGCAAGGAGCACGTCGAGCCGGCAATGAGTGCCGCGCTGAGGGCGTTCGAGTCATGGAGCCGCACGACGGTCGAAGAGCGCGCCAGCCTGCTATTCCGCGCCGCCGACCTGATGCGCCAGCGCAAAATGGAATACATGGCCTGGCTGGTGTTCGAGGTCAGCAAGAACTGGGGTGAAGCCGACGCCGACATCTCCGAGACCATCGACTTCTGTGAGTTCTATGCTCGCGAGGCGCTTCGCTTTGCCAAAGCGGAGACTCCGGTGCAGTTGCCTGGTGAACGCGATTCGCTGATGTACATTCCTTTGGGTGTGGGCGCCGTCATTCCACCGTGGAATTTTCCATGCGCCATCATGGCGGGGATGACGCTGGCCTCCATCGTCAGCGGCAATACTGTGGTTCTGAAGCCTTCGAGCGATTCGCCTACCATCGCGGCGAAGTTCGTTGAGCTGCTTGAAGAAGCCGGCGTGCCAGAAGGTGTGGTCAACTTCTGCCCGGGCGCTGGTGCCAGTTTCGGAGATGCCGTCGTGGCCCATCCCAAGACGCGCTACATCGCGTTCACCGGTTCTCGTGAAGTAGGACTCCACATCAACAAGGTGGCGGCGACGCAGGCCCCGGGCCAAGTCTGGATCAAGCGCGCCATTCTTGAAATGGGCGGCAAAGATGCCATCATCGTCGACGCCGACGCCGACATCGAGTCCGCGGTCGAAGGCGTGGCGCAGGCGGCGTTCGGTTTCCAGGGACAGAAGTGCTCGGCATGTTCCCGGGCAATCGTGGACGAGCGCGTATACGACAAGTTCCTGGAACAGCTCAAGGCGCGCGTGGAGAAGATCAACGTAGGCGACCCCGCCGAAAACAGCAATATGGGCGCGGTCATCAACGAAGGCTCGATGAAGACGATTCTCGGATACATCGAGCAGGGCAAGAAAGACGGACGTTTGATTACCGGCGGTGAACGCGCCACCGAGGCGGGCGACGGTTACTACATTCGTCCCACGGTTTTTGCCGACATTCCACCAAAGTCGAAACTGGAGCAGGAGGAAATCTTCGGCCCGGTGCTGGCGGTTATTAAGGCGCGAGGCTTCGACCATGCGTTGGAGATTGCCAACGATACCGAATTCGGCCTGACCGGTGCCGTGTATACCAGGTCGCGCGATAAGATTGAGCGCGCCATCCGCGAGTTCCACGTAGGCAACCTGTACATCAACCGCAAGTGCACGGGAGCGATGGTGGGCGCGCATCCCTTTGGCGGCTTCAACATGTCAGGGACGGATTCCAAGTCCGGCGGCCCTGACTATCTCTATTTGTTTACTCAGGCAAAAGCGGTTGGGGAGAAAATTGGCCAGTAATTTCTCTGGGCGCGGGGATCGGCAAGGGATTCCGCTCGGCGAACTGCCGCTGGTGCCAGTAGGGATAAATCGGCGTCACATCGCTTGCGCTATCTAACCTCGCGACCTGCTCACGGGACAGATTCCATCCCACGGCTCCCAGGTTCTGCCGCAACTGTTGTTCGTTCCTTGCTCCGAAGATGACGGTCGCAACTGACGGCCGCTGCACCACCCAATTGAGCGCGACTTGCGTGATGCTCTTTCCTGTCTCTTTGGCAACTTCATCCAGGGCATCGACCACCTTGTACAAGTTCTCATCTGCCACCGGCGGACCTTGTTCGCTGGTCTTGTGCAGCCGGCTTTCCGCCGGCAAAGGCTGACCGCGCCGGATCTTTCCCGTCAAGCGGCCCCATCCCAGCGGACTCCATACCAGGGCGCCCACTCCCTGATCCAAAGCCAGCGGCATGAGTTCCCATTCGTATTCTCGTCCAATCAGGGAGTAATAAACCTGGTGGCCAACGTAGCGCGCCCAACCGTAGCGGTCTGAAACATCCAGGGATTTCATCAAGTGCCATCCGGAAAAATTGGAGCACGCGATGTATCTCACTTTCCCGCTTACCACCAGTTGATTGAGCGTGCTGAGAACTTCCTCGACTGGAGGAAGCGCGTCGAACCCGTGCAGGTGATAAATGTCAATGTAGTCGGTGCCCAGCCTGCGCAGACTGGCCTCGCAAGCTCGGACGAGGTGATGTCGCGACGAGCCCAGATCGTTCGGTCCTGGCCCCATGCGGAAAGTCGCCTTGGTGGAGATCAAAACACTGTCACGCCGTCCGGCAATCGCTTTTCCCAGAATTGTTTCGGAGAGGCCATTCGAATAAACATCCGCCGTATCGAAGAGGTTGACGCCCGCTTCCAGGCACGACATCACTTGAACCCCAGGCGCGGAAGAACTCGGTTCCCCCACCAAACGTACCGGTACCAAAACTCAACACTGGTATTTTGAGACCAGAGCGCCCCAGCGTGCGGAATTCCATAAGCACTAGATGTCCTACGCACCGCGAAAGATGCGCTTCGCAGACAAAGAGTGTTTCGTTTAAAAAGAAAAGCCACCCGCAGGCGGCCTTCTTTGTTTACAGATGCTACGGATCTTACGGTGTAACCCCCGCCGGTGGCTGGGGCACGGATCCCGCGGCAGTGGCCGCCGCTGCCTCATTCAGAATGCGGTGGTGGATGGTGAACAGCGCGAGCTCTAGCCGGTCGGAGACGCCGATCTTGTCATACACATTGCGCAGATAGTTTTTGATTACCTGCTCCGTGGTGCCGAGCTGCGTGGCAATTTCTTTGTTCTTGTAGCCTTGCACGATCAGGGCGACAATGCGCAGTTCTTTGGCCGTGAGCCGGTCACGCACGCGAAGTCCGACCATGTCGTTCTCGGTGAGCTCGCTGGGCACGGCGACGTCTTGCACCCAGGTTTCGTTGCGCGCGACTTTGCGGACGCAATCGACCAGGGCCGCGCTGGTCACGTTGCGGTAGACCACACCGTGCGCACCATTCGACATGTGCCGCTGCGCGCTCTCGCCAGTATCGGCCAGCACGACAACCCGCGTCTTGGCCTTATTCGCGGCCTGAACAATGGCGGCGAAGTCATTGTGAAATCCCGCAGCCACAACCAGCACCGCAGCGCGGAATTTGTCCAGGGCCATAAACATCTGTTCGGGCGTCTGGGCCTGGGCCACAATACGCATCTCGTCTTCGACCGCGAGCACTTTGGCGATGCCTGCGCGGAAGATTGCCTGGTTATCGGCCAGAATCAGTTTGAGCATGTTGTCAACGCTCCAAGAGTCTATGAGTTCCTGACGAACTCGTACGAGTCAATCACGCAGGCCACGCCGCGGCCTTCTCCACCACTGCCAGTTTCGTCGGCGCGGACCACGCGTCCCTTGCACTGGATGGTTACGTTCTCCGTACCGCCGGTCATCTCGGGCGGCAACGTGATTTCGAATTCCACGGGTGAACCAATCCCCAGCGAAGCATCGGCGCGGATGTACACGCCCGCTGCGCTCAGGTTCCCGGTCACTCCCTTGGCATCTCCGCTGGTCTCGCCCTGGTGAATCTTGATCGGCAATTCCAGGGGAAATCTTTTCCCTGTCCGTGCTTCTTCGGACACAGTCCCTCCTCGTGCTGGCTTGGTCCCTATTCTGCCCTTGAGTCCAACGCCCCTCAAAACAAGCTCGGGGCGGGCGGACGCCCGCTTTTCCACCAAGGGGCGTTATATCACGGATGGAAGCGGTATCAAAGCCTGATCACTCACTTAGTTACGGGTAAAACTAGATTCCCCCCATTCGGGCAGCCGATCCGGGGCTCGGCTCTTGCGCTGGGGAGACGGACGACTGGCCCCGTCGAGCCGGGCAAAGCCCGACGAGGTTTCCACTGTTCGCTAAGCCAGTCTTGTCGTTACAATTACGGTCTACTCGGAAACTCAAGATGGAAACCCTTGCCTGCGCGACCTGTGGCGTGAATCTGCCCGAGGGATCACAGTTCTGCTTGAAGTGCGGCCAAGCGATACCCTCCACGGAAACCAGTACCGCCACCGAGCTCCCGGCAACTGTAATGGTGAGCTCACGAAGCCTGCCACGGGAAATGGATCGACAGCGGCCTCAGCGACGGCAAAGGCCCCGAATTTTCGTCTGGTTGCTCCTGCTCCTGCTGCCATTCGGAATGTGGTGGGCTACCTCGGGCGACATCCCTGCCGCACAACAGCTGCAGAAGCTTTTCACCACGTCGCAGACAGAAGCCATTATCCCCGCGACACTTTCTGTGAACCCGCATAGCTTTGCTGCTTACAAATTCACCGTTCCCGCGAGTGCCTCGAACGTGGTCGTCAGCGGCGAATTCAAGGCGACCGGTGGCTCAACCAATGAAGTCGAGGTTCATGTACTGGCCGACGCGGCCTTCGCTGCATGGCAGAGCGGGTATTCAACCAACACCTACTACAGCAGCGGCAGAGTATCGCAGGGTGACATCAACGCTGTACTTCCTCCTGGCGCTGGCACCTATTATGTGGTTTTCAACAACAAGTTTTCACCGCGGATGGCAAAGTCCGTCCAAACAGATGTTAACTTGCGCTACAGCCGGTGGCTGCCCGACTGGATGCTGAAGCTCAAAGAGCAATTCTGGACTCCGCTTGGGTTCGCCCTCGTTCCTGGCCGGATGCTCTAGAGGTCCCCTGCCTGGTAAGCGTCCGAGTCGAAAGCATTCTGGCGGAACATCCGCGGAAAATTTACGCGCCGTTGACGTAAGGCTCAGGTGGTGGTGCCGGCGGCGATTGCTACTGCCTTGGGCTTGGCATCGCCCTGAATTATAGGTTCCAGATGAGAGCCGATTGTCTCCAAAACGCGGAGATCATCCTTGGTGAAGGCGTCCTGGCCCGCGCGGTAAAGCGCCAACACGGCGGGCGCTCCGGAGGGTCCCTCGATCGGCACCGCCAGTGCTGAGCGCAGCGTGCTGTATTTGGTGGGATCGTTGAGATAACCGGGTTCTACCGATGGATTGCCGTTCAGAATCGGCTTGTGATTTTGAGCGACCCAGCCGGACAAACCTTCACCCAGCGGGATTCTTAACGACGAAAACAGACGGAAGTTGTCTCCGCTGACATATTCTGGAGTGAGGACCTTGTTCCTGGGAAGATAGACGGCCATGGAGTCGTGGGGCACAAGATGTTTCAGCCGCACGGAGAGCATCGACAGAGTGTCCTCCAGACGGAGGGCCGTGCCGAGCTGGTGGCTCAACTCCAAAATCACTTGAGCTTCCTGCCGTGCCGCAGCGATGCGGGTAAGGAAGTCCTGAGTGGGCTCGGACTCAGAAGCCGAAGGTGCTTCGGACTCTGCAAAACCCGCGTCGGGGGCCAGACCGCGCTCGACCTTGATGTCGGTCGACAATTTCGGCGGCGCCTTGAAAGGCTGCTCGCGGGCAACTTTTTCCAGTTCGATATAACGGCGCTGCAGAATCTCGACCACGCGCGGATCAAAACTCACGCCGGATTCCGAAGCCACCTTGGCCATGGCTTCATCGAGAGGCAAGGCCTTCCGGTACTGGCGGTCAGAAGCCAGAGCATCGAGACAATCGACCGCCGCGAGGATGCGCGCGCCGATCGGAATCGTATCCCCGCTTAACCCGTAGGGATAACCGCTGCCATCCCATTTCTCGTGGTGGGCACGGACGATGGGGACGACAGGATAGGGGAAGTCGACTTGTTCGAGAATCTCCGCGCCCACGATGGGATGAATTTTCATCTTCTCGAACTCTTCCGGCGTAAGTTTTCCAGGCTTGGAGATGATGTGCTCCGGAACTGCGAGCTTGCCAATGTCGTGGAGGACGGAAGCGGCGCGAAGGGCCTCAGTCTCGTCTTCGCTCAATCCTAGTTCTTTGGCTAGCTCCATCGCATAGATNNNNTTTTCTGTCTCAAGCTTGCCGAGGTAAAGGCGGTACGACCGGTACATGAGGTAGATTGGCGGCAAAACCAGAAGAGAGGATTGCCATCCGATGTGCCGGTTCAGGAAGTGGACCAGCCCGGCGATGGCGGCTCCGACCATGTAATAAGGAAACGACCAGAGATAGCTTTCGGTCCAGACCTTCGAAGCAGGTTTGCCTTCAGTCAACCCGATGATGGTCGACATGGCGGCGGTGTTAAAGGCGAAGTGCGTAATCGCTGCGCCGAGCAGAGCGAGAGGTCCAGGGCCATGTAGAACATGAGTTGCGATGAGGTGGAATGCGCCATAGGCGGCTGTGCTCGACACCGCGACCTGCGACAGATTGAAGACCAGTTGGATCAACTTGGGGCGGCGTGCGGGCCTCCAATAGAACTGAGCCAGAGTGGCCGCCAGCCCGATGAGCAATGTCTCAGGCAAACTCATTTCCAGAATGCCTAGCAGGGTGAACAGGAAGTTCACTGACAAGGTGCCTTCAATACCCGGCAGGCTCACCTTGAGAGAGGAGGCCAGGAGCGCTGCAACGAGGTAACAGAAGAACTTGAGCGGGTCGCTCGATTGCCAGTGGGTGAAAGCCAGGGCAAAGCTGCCGAGAGCTGCCAGCGCCATCACGGCGATGAACACACTTGCGCCAGATTTTCGTTCTTGGAGCATCGAGTCCTTAAATTCTTGCTGAAGTAAGGGACAATGTCCGCCCAAATGTCGACGGCTTGGTTACCATCGTGTTTCAAAATTTCGGGACGCTTTGTCCCGTGCCCATGCGGGTGGGACAAAGTGTCCTGTCGGACCTGCTCTTGAATTTCCTAAGTGGTTGATTCCTAAGGCTCAATTCTTCTCGTCGTGGACCTGTACCTGCAATGGTGAGGGTGCGAGCGCGGTCACTGATCGTGCCGGGATTTTTTGTACGAACGAGGGGGATATGAAAAGGCTTCTAGTTTTCCTGTTGATGGCCGCGGTGGCGGTGGCTCATGCCGACAATTCCAAAATAGCGCCGGAATTGCAGAACCTTCCATCGAGCCAGCAGGCTCAGGTAATCGTGCAGTACGCGCCCGGAACAACGGTGAATTGTAGCGGACTGCTCGGCCTGGTGGGTTGCCTGGTCAATGATATTGTGAGCCTTGGGGGCACCATCCTGGGGCAGTTGCCATTGGTCAATGGCGTGGTCGCTCTGCTCGACGGCAACGGCATCGTGAGCCTCTCGAACCAGTCGAATGTCGTATACATCAGCCAGGATCGGCCATTGAAACCAGTGCTCAACAACGCCGCCTCTGCGGTGAACGCAGAGTTCGCCTGGCAGTCGAACTATACGGGCGCCGGCATTGGTGTGGCCTTGATCGACAGTGGCGTGGGCACTAGCGTAGATCTCAATCAAGGTATTCTTCTGCTTTCGCGAGTTGTGTATCAACAGTCCTTCGTGCCGGGGAATTCGAACCCCGGCGACCAGTATGGGCACGGCACTCACATCGCAGGATTGATTGCCGGAGACGGTCTCGGTTCAACCGGCTTGCTCTACAGCAAGACGTTCAAGGGGATTGCCCCGGGGGCAAACATCGTCAACCTGCGAGTACTTGACGCGAACGGAGCGGCAACCGACAGCCTGGTGATCGCGGCGATCAGCCGAGCGATTTCTCTGAAATCGACATACAACATTCGTGTGATGAACCTTTCGCTTGGCCGCGCCGTTTATGAAACCTACAAACTCGATCCGCTTTGTAAGGCGGTAGAGGCAGCTTGGAAGAACGGTATTGTCGTGGTCGTGGCCGCAGGAAATAACGGCCGCTACTTGCCGACCCAGGGATACGCTACGGTTACGTCACCAGGCAATGATCCGTATGTGATCACCGTGGGCGCGATGAAGCCCATGGGGACGCCCACGCGCGTGGACGATCTGATCGCCAGCTACAGCTCAAAGGGACCGACCGCAGTGGATGCGATCGCGAAGCCTGATCTCGTGGCGCCCGGCAACCTGCTGGTGTCGCTCGAGGCTCCGGGTTCGACGCTCTACAACAACTATCCTGGCAATCGTGTGCCCTACAGCTACTACGTCAATGGGGGAAGCAGCCTGTCGTCTTCCAGTTATTTCACACTGAGCGGAACCAGCATGGCCACCGGTGTCGTCAGCGGCGTCGTAGCTGACCTGCTGCAGAAGAGTCCCAGTCTGACTCCCGATCAGGTGAAGGCCCGGTTGATGAAGACGGCGTGGAAATCATTCCCGGCATTCAGCAGCGTGACCGATCCAACCACGGGGATTACTTACACCGATCAGTACGATGTCTTCACGGTCGGAGCGGGCTACGTTGACCTCGAGGCCGCGATGATTAACACGGACGTGGCCAAGGGAACCGCGATGTCTCCGGTGGCTACCTACGATCCGAACTCGGGCAAAGTCTACTTTTCGGATGATCGCACGGCGGTCTGGAATACATCATCGACGTGGGCGAATCCGGCAGTGTGGGGCTCCTCGCAGTTCATGGCTGGGTCCACAATATCCGGGACCAATGCATTGTGGGGCAGCAACGCACTCTGGGGATCGAACGCACTTTGGGGTAGTAATGCCTTATGGGGCAGCAATGCATTGTGGGGAAGCAATGCCTTATGGGGAAGCAATGCCCTCTGGGGTAGCAATGCGTCGGGCGGAGAGAAATAAGAATCGCTGAACTCGATCGAAAGGGGCCTGCTGGCCGGCAGGCCCTTTTTCTTTTTTAGAACGCGCTCCCGCCGCCACCACCAAAACCCCCGCCAGAAAAACCTCCACCGCCTCCTCCTCCGCCGCCGAAACCGGACCCGCTTGAGCTTGCGCGTGGGGCCGAGACAAAAGTCTGATGCATATCCGTCGCCATACTGTGCATGGAACTTGAGAAGAAGATCGGGTTGAAGCCCATACCGGGCACATATCCTCCGGGTGCGACGTACCAACTTGGCGGATCCTTTACGATGCCGGCGAACGCCTGTGCCCAATGGTGCTCGACTCCCAGAGCCATGGCGTAAGGGAGGAACTTTTCGAAAGTGCTCGGCGGCATGACCTTGAGTCGATCGGCGTCCACACGGTTCATGAACTCCTGAAAGCCAAGCACGGCGACGTGAGTGCGTGCGCCCTTGACTGTCTTTGCCGTCATCACGCGGGCAAACAGCCACCAGATGATTGCCGAGATTAGTGCGCACACAATGAGCAGCGGGACCGAATTGAAGAAGTTTGCCCAGCCCAGGAATTGCGCAATTGCAAATGGAATCAGAATCGCGACCGCAGCCCCGAGGCTGAAGGCGTTGGCGGATTCCGGGTCAAGCGTGTAGATCCCTTTTTGCTTTAGCGCCGACATGATGTCCTCGCGGACGAGCGGAATGGTCGTGTAGAAGCGGTTCTTAAGGCTCGAGAGCCGAGTGTCCGGAGCATCGCCGACAAAGATATTTTCCAACATCACACGCTCGTGCGGAGCCAGTCCCCGCCAGTCTTCGCGTTTCTTCAGCAGATGGAAGACATAATCCCTGTGGCTGAAGACGAGGCCCTTGTCGACGACCTCCTCGATCTTGATGAAGCCGCGCACCGCCAGATCGACGATCGTAGAAGTGATGTCGCGCGGATGGATGCTGTCATCGAGCAGCGTTCCCGCTTCGGCCGGAGAGATGCCGGTGGGCGGCTCGTACATGGGTGCTACCGACACGCCGGAGTCGGGGTCCCGGCCTTTGTACCACCACAGCGTGAACATCACGGCGAAGGTTACGAGCGGCAGAAAGACGATGGGGTTGCCACCGATGAACCAGAACAGCCTGGTCAATGCGCCAGGTTCTTTGAGGATGCCCTTGGGAACGTAAATGTCGATGGTCATCCCGCCGCGCATCGGAAGAGGATTGCTGGTTTCGAATTGCGCGTCGGCGCCATCGACCTTGGAAGTGGCATCGCGCTGAGTGGAACCGTAGACGCCGGTGAATGCCTGCGCCCGCAGTGATCCGGCCGCTGCAGTGGGGAAGCGCACGGTGGCGGCAGCGTGATCGATGGGCACCGGCCAGTCGTTGCCGGTGACATTCCAGTAGAACTCGTCATGGTCTTCGAAGAAGCGCGTTCCATTGCGTACGCGGTAAACAAGTTCAACTGTGCGGGTGGTGTCGACAGCGTCGGGAATGTAGATCTTTAGATCGCGGTAGGCACCGGAGGTTGACGACTCATATTTAAGTTTGCCACCGCTTCCGTCAGTGATACTGGCTATGTTGATGAAGAGCTCGTAATTTGTGCCATTCGGCCCCGGATATTCGATGGGAATGGTGCGATGAATGCCGTGCCACTCCCCAACGAAAACCAGGCTGATGCGCTCGTCAACGATCGCGTTGCCGTCTTTTTCAACGGTGATCGTGTCCTGAAAGTCGGCGATACGCCAGGACTTGGCGGCGACGGGTGAGGCCGCACCGAGCAGCGTGAGCAACACCCCAGCGATTTCGTAGAGACGTAGCTTGCTACGTCTTGATTTCCCTGCCGCAAGAGAAGGTGCAAACAGTGTCTCTGGGCTCGAGTTTATCTCTGCTTTCACGCGATCAGAACTTCACCGCTACGGGCTCGCGATCGGCCTCGGCGGTTTCGAAGAACTGGCGTGCCGAGAAGCCGAACATGCCGGCAAGAATATTTGTCGGGAACGACTGAATCTTTGTGTTCAAGTCTCGTACCACGGCGTTGTAGTAGCGGCGCGCATTCTGGATCGAGTCTTCGGTCTGGCTCAGAGACCCCTGCAGTTGGGTGAACTCCTCAGAAGCCTTGAGCTCAGGATAGTTTTCCGCGACTGCGAACAGGCTCTTCAGAGCGCCGGTGAGCTGATTCTCAGCCACCGCTTTGCCCTCGGGCGTGGTCGCCTGCATGGCCTGGGAGCGGAACTTGGCGATGTTTTCGAACGTGCCCTTCTCGTGCGCGGCGTATCCCTTGACCGTTTCCACAAGGTTGGGGATGAGGTCATGACGCCGCTTGAGCTGTATGTCAATGTCGGACCAGGCCGAATCGCAGCGCACGCGCAACTGCACCAGGCTGTTGTACATCCCAACGAGCACGACGGCGATCACAACAAGAATCACCAGGAAAACAATGGCAGTCATGAACGTCTCCTCGACGGTCTGGAAGGTGGAGTCTGGAAATCCTGCTCCAAGAATCTTATTCCAAAATCAATGGGACGGTAGCACAGAGAGGCCGCAGGCGCAAACCGCGTGTTTACTGCTGCGGAGCGAAGTACCCCTTGCGGGCCCGAACCTGTAGGTCCTTCTTCAGGGTGGAAATCTCGATGGACCGGTAGCGTCCGTCAGCGTCAAAGTTGGCGGGCTTGTAGGAGACCACGTACTGGCTGCGCAGTTCGTCTTCGATGGCGGCGAAAGAATGCGTGATGTCCTTCATCTTGAAGGGGAAGAAGGCGCGGCCTCCGGTAGCTTCGGCAATCTGTTCGAGTACTCTGTCGCCGCGCATTACCAGGCCGCTGTCATCTGTGGAAATGGCATAGATGATAACTTCAGCACGCTGAGCCATCTCGATGGCCTGGGCCCGTGAGAATTCGCTCTGATTATCTTCGCCATCGCTTACGATCACGATGGCCTTCCTTACGGGATGATCGGGGCGGTCCTTCAGGAATTTTTCTTTGCTGGCACGATAAATGGCGTCGTAAAGGGCGGTTCCTCCACCATTGTGCAACTTGTGAACTCCCACAGAGAGCAACTGCACATTGTCCGTGAAGTCCTGCGCCAACTGGCTATGGCTGTTGAATCCGATAATGAACGCCTTATCAAACTTGGCGTGGATCGTGTGCTGCAGGAAGCTGGTGGCCGCGTTCTGTTCGAAATCAAAACGGCTGTTGACCGAGCCGCTCACGTCAATCAGCAGCCCGAGTTCAAGGGGTAGATCCGTCTCGCGGCGGAAATTGATGATGGCCTGCGGCGGCTTGTGGTCGTCGAGTATGGTGAAGTCGCTCTGGTTCAGATCCCGGACAAACTTGCCGCGCTTGTCGGTGGCGATGAACAGAACGTTGACCTCATCCACCCGCTTGCGAATGGTGATAAGGGCGCTCTGCGGATCGTCTGAGTTGGCTATGGCCGAGTTGACGACGGGCGCGCCGTCATACGCCGAGGTCGCGCTGGGTGCGCCGGAGACATAAGCGGACTGAGCCTGCGACCGCGCTGGGCAAAAGGCCGCTAGGGTCAGCAGGACTGCAAGAGGCCGAAGAATGAGATTCGTGTACTTCATGCCCGATAAACCCAAATTTTTCACTCCCAACCCAGGCCAGACGGCCCTTTCACTATATTAGATGCACGCTGGGTGCCGAACGACGAACCGAGGGCGGCTACATCTGATTGACTTTAGGAGCCTCTTGCCTCAATGCCAAGTTACAAAAGGAGCACTCGTTTAGTCATAGCAGGAAATGCCGGAAATCGTGAACCTTGTGGTCCTTCGAGAGATTTGGCTGTGTACTCCCGAGACTCATCTAATGGATTTCCGAAGGTGCCTTAGGGTTTAAGATGATGGTTAAATAGTAAAACTAAATAGTTAAGATGATGCCCAAGGGGCAATACTCGTTGGAGGAATCTAATGAAGAAGGTGACAGCATGTTTCCTGGCGGTGGTGCTGCTGGCAGCGTCCGCGTTCGCTTCTAGGGACGAGAAAGAACAAGAACGGGTTAAAGAGGCGGGCGAGGTGCTGAAAGAGATTCTGAACATTCCCGACGACATTCCCCAGGACCTGCTGGACAAGGCTGAGTGCCTGATCATCTTGCCTTCTGTCAAGAAGGGAGCATTCGGCTTAGGTGGCAGCTACGGCCGCGGCGTGATGGTTTGCCGAGGCGGCGAGCACTACACCGGAAAGTGGGGAGCTCCGGCCCTGTACGCACTTGAGGGAATCAGCATCGGGTTTCAATTGGGAGGCCAGGCCACCGACTTTGTGCTCCTCGTGATGAACCCAAAGGGAGCGCGATCGTTGCTTTCCAGCAAGGTTAAACTGGGTGCCGACGCCTCCGCCGCGGCCGGCCCGAAAGGACGGACGGCTGAGGGTGCGACGGATGTCGTTATGAACGCGGAGATTCTCTCTTACTCGCGTAATAAGGGATTATTCGCAGGGATCTCGCTCGAGGGCTCGACTCTGCGTTCGGATGGCAGCGCAAATCAGAAGCTCTACGGGAGGAAATTGAGCGCCAAAGAAATCATTCGCGAAGGGAAAGTCGGCGTTCCCGCATGCGCCCATCAGCTTGTTTCTCTGCTGGATTCGAAGTCTCCACGGAACAAGTCGGAACCGAAATCTCTGCAGTAGCAGATTCTTGCGGTTCCAGTGGCGGTTCCAACTGGTTTTCCAAGATGTCCGATGAGACCAAAGCCTAAGCCTGTGATTCGCTGCGGATGGGCAGGCGGCGACCTGTCCATCCGTTATCACGACGAAGAATGGGGAGTGCCGGTGCACGATGACCGTACGCTCTTTGAGTTCCTCATCCTCGAAGGGGCACAGGCTGGGTTGAGCTGGAACACCATTTTGAACAAGCGAGCCAACTACCGCGCGGCGTTTGACAACTTCGATCCTCAACGGGTAGCGCGCTACGACCGGCGGAAGATTCAGCAATTATTACGGGATCCGGGAATTGTACGCAACCGCCTGAAGATTGATTCGGCTGTCGTGAGTGCGCAGGCATTTCTTCACGCGCAGGAAGAGTTCGGCAGTTTCGACCGCTACGTCTGGCAGTTTGTGGGCGGCAAGCCGAAGGTGAATTCCTGGAAAACGCTAAAGCAGGTTCCGGCGCGGTCGGCGGAGTCCGATGCTTTGAGCAAAGATCTCAAACAGCGCGGGTTCAAATTCGTGGGTTCGACCATCTGCTACGCCTTCATGCAGGCGGTCGGGATGGTGAACGATCACGCCGTGGACTGCTTCCGCTACAAAGCGCTCGCTTCTCAGCGTTGAGTGAGAGCGCGGGCGGTCAAGTAAACCGTCACCAGCCCCAGCAAGAGTACTCCACCTTCCACGCGCGTAGACCAAACGTGCAGCGCGTCAAACTGCATACGCGCGGGATTGTCCAGAGCTACCGAAGCGAAGTCGCCGACCGAAGCGCGCAGCGTGTCCATGCGCGGGATGATCCAGAACTGCGAGATAAGCGTGAGGGCAAGCATCAGGCAGATGAGCACGTGGCGCATGGCGAAGAGATGCGGAGTGCCGTCTGTGAGCCGGCTGTGAAGCAGTGAACTGGCCAGGAATACCAGCCCGGAGATGATCGCGATCCAATGAAGTTTGCCCAGCGCGCGTCCGACCAGGTTTCCGGCAAGATGGGTGTTAGGCAGAACCTGGAACGCCGTTGGTGCAAGGACGAACGCGAAGAAGATCAGCCCGCCGATCCAGGCGACGAGCGAAAGCAGCATCAGGAATCGGAGGAAGGACATGTCGAGAGGATTATAGCGATTGTTGAAGACACGTAAGAATCTCCGACGAAGCGCGTGACTGAGAACTGCTCTTACACCGGCACGGCCACGTTCTCCACGATCTCACGAAGAACCTGGTCGGACTGCTCCGACTTTTTCAAAGTCGAGGCGTAGAGGCCATTGACGACTACGCGGTGGGCGAAGACGGGCACGGCGAGTGGCTTGAAGTCTTCCGGAGTACAGAAGCTGCGGCCGTCGAGGAAGGCCATGGCCTGGGCGGCGCGATAGAGAGCTTGTGATCCACGCGGCGAAACGCCCAACGAGAGGAATTCCGATTCGCGGGTGCGGTGGACGATGTCGAGAGCGTAGCTCACCAGGGATTCATCCACACGAATTTGTTTGACGGCCTGTTGCATCTCCAACACGTCGGCGCCGGTGAGCACCGGGCGCAGGTCATCCAGAAGTTCCGCGCCGACTTCGGCACGCAAAATTTCCCGCTCAGCCGCCGCTTCCGGATAGCCCATCCGCACGCGCATCAGAAAACGGTCAAGTTGTGACTCGGGAAGAGGATAGGTGCCGTGATGCTCCACCGGGTTCTGCGTGGCGATGACCAGAAAAGGTTGCGGCAGCTCGTAAGAGTGCGCGTCGACTGTAACCTGGCCTTCGTTCATGGCCTCGAGCAGAGAGGACTGCGTTTTCGGCGTGGTGCGGTTGATCTCGTCGGCCAGCAGCACGTTGGTGAAGACCGGGCCGCGCTTGAATTCAAATTCCTGCTCCAACGCGGAATACACCGAGATGCCGAGGACGTCGGAAGGAAGCATGTCGCTGGTGAACTGGACGCGCTGAAAGCTGCAATCGATAGCGCGGGCGAGGGCTTGGCCTAACGTAGTCTTGCCGACGCCGGGGACGCCCTCAATCAGCAGATGTCCGCGAGCGAAGACGGCGACCAGTGCGAGGCGAACTACATCGTCTTTGCCGCGAATCACGCGGCGGAGAGCCCTTTCGAGTTCGGCGGCTTTGTGGGATACGGCGCTGGCGGTCTGGAGAGGCATTGGTTGGATTCTACTATCTCGCATTCGGGAGGCAGAGTTACCTACGTCACGCGAAAACCAGCTTTTGGCTCTTAGCCTTTAGCTGTTAGCTCGTTTGTCTGTGCTCCGAATTCTGATCAACTGAACGAATGGATTGTTGAACCTTGCAGTTTCAGGAATGATCATCCATCCAAATTCATTGAGCAGTCTAGCTAAAGGCTAAGAGCCAACAGCTAAGAGCGTTTTTATTGCGTAAATTCCGCCGGCCGGCCCGTCAGCCGTTCGATGCGCTTGGCGATTGGGGGATGGGTGGAGAACAGGCTGCCGAAGTTCATTCCCAACAGCGGCTGGATGATGAACAAATGCGCCGTCGACGGAGATGCGGCCATGGGCACGCGGCGGGAGTAGGCATCGAGTTTTTGCAGGGCGCTGGCCAGGGCGTAGGGATTGCCGGTGAAGTGCGCCCCGGTGGCATCGGCTTGATACTCCCGCGAACGCGATACTGCGAGCTGAATCAGGCTGGCGGCAATCGGGGCCACAATCAGCATGAAGAGCGCGGACAGGCCTCCTCCGCGACGGTCGCGATCGTCGCCGCCTCCCATGCCGCCGAACAGCATGGCCCAGCGTCCCATGCTGGCCAGCATGGTGATGGCGCCGGCAATCGTGGCGGCGACGGAGCTGATCAGGATGTCGCGGTTATTGACATGGCCGAGTTCGTGGGCGAGTACGCCTTCGAGCTCTTCATCGTTCAGCAGGCCAAGAATTCCGTGAGTCACGGCGACCGATGCGTGAGCCGGATTGCGTCCCGTGGCGAAGGCGTTCGGAGACTCGGTTGGGATCACATAGATCTTCGGCATGGGGATGCCGATTTTCTGGGTCAGGCGTTCGACCGCCGCGTAGGCGCGCGGCAATTCCTCGCGCGTGACGGGCTGGGCTCGGTACATGGCAAGCGCGATCTTGTCGGAGTAAAAGTACGAGACGAAGTTCATCACCGCCGCGAAGACCAGCGCTATGATCATCCCGTTCTGTCCGCCGAAAGCGCGGCCAATGAACATCAGCAACAGCGTCAGCGCAGTCAGCAGAAACGCGGTCTTGAATGTGTTTCCCATAGTCTTTGTCCTAACGTCCCCGATCGGTACCTTATTGGATGTAACGCCGAGTGAGGAGATGCACGCTTGGGGCTCCGACCTTCGGCTTAGTCCGAGAGATCTACAGTCAGCGCGGGATTGGGTTGTGGGTGACGCGCGCGCGGCGTCCTAGTTATTTCCATTTAGGAAAATCAGCTCACGCTGAGTATACCCCCCTCCCCCCTGGTCTAATGGAATCATTGAGTTGGCGGGCAATTGTGAAGTAATCTTAGGGCATCAATAACTTGCGGGCAAAATCTTGAAAACAGGAGGCTTAGGAGAGCCAGTCCAGGCTCGGGCTACGCTTCTGCCGCTTGACGATGATGGGCTAAGTTTCCTGTGGACGTCAAGGTCGTGCGTCACATGACGCTTTGCAGTTGGGATCACAGACTGAACTTCTGAGAGTTAATAGTGCACGAACCAGAACCGCGCCACTGTTCGAACCGCGTTGGGTTGCTCTGGCGGGTGCCAAGCAGGGGTTGACGGCTGATGTTTTTCTGCGCCATTCAGCTGAGAGTTAGGTATCTCGAACCTAACCCGCACTGACAAGGTTGCTGCTCCTGGCTCGTGGTCCCCACCCTTCGAAAACCACGAAGGTGGGGCAGCCTCACTTGATTGCCCAAAGGCGGGCCAGTCCGCACGTCTTACCTACAGCGAACTCACAGACAAAGATCAATCGCCGCGCGAGGTATCGACGGGGACGGGGGAAGCGACAGTTTCCTTCTAGTCCTTGTCGGAGCGTTTGGTCTTGCGTAAAGTAGTAGGTTGCTTCTTAGCTTTTTTTGGAAGGAGGGCAGACTTTGGAACTTGAAAAAGGGACTTCATCCCCCGCTCAAAGTTCTCTGTGGCCTCTCGTCCTTCTCGGTATTCTGGTTTCATGGTTTTCACATCAAAGTAAAGCCGTACAACCACGCGGTAACACCGACAATGAGAGCAATACTGACCTAAAAGAACCTGTGTCCGTTTCTAATGTTGTGCCAGCCTAGGGCGGCTAGCCCGTCCTTCCCGACGAAGTATATTCCTCGGAGTCCGTCGAAGGTGCCCTACCCTTGCGCGTTTTGCAAGGGTGGGTATCTCGAAACCTTATCCGGCGGCACCGCCAAACTTGATGCTCTAAGTTCGTGGTCCCCACCCTTCGAAAACCACGAAGGATGGGGCACCCTCACTTGGAATTGTCCAAAGGGTGGGCCAGGCTGCCTATTCATTCTGAAGCGGCTGGCCCGGCCTCTGTTTAATCTTTGTCCGCGCCATTTAACCGAGGGTGCCCTACCCTTGCGCCTTTTGCAAGGGTGGGTATCTCGAACCTGTCCAGTGGCACCGAGAAGCATGATGCTCCAGGTTCGTGGTTCCCACCCTTCGAAAACCACGAAGGGTGGGGCACCCTCAGTTGGAATTTGTCTAAAAGTTGGGGCCAGTCGTAGATCTGGTCGAGCTTTCGCTCGATAGGACAGCCGAGGCGGCTGTCCCCACGTGAGCATGGGCTGTCCCGCGTGAGCATAGGAGGGTGTTAGGTTTGCTTGGCGGTGGCCTCGCGCTTCAATGCGCGCTCCAGGGTTTGGTCTAGTGCGGATTTTGCTTTTTCGTATTCTTCCTGCGAGAGGTGGCCCTGCTTGCGCTCGACTTCGAGTTCGAAGAGTTCTTCTTTCAGGGCTTCGAGCAACATGGAGGAATGCGGCCGTGTGGCGGGAGACTTCGACCGGAACTGGCCTGCTGCCGACATTGCATCGGGGATCTCATAATCGGCGTGCTGGTCGACTTCGTTTGCGTCTTCGTCTTCATCTCTATCAGTATCAACCGTCAGAGCCCTGGCGCTTCTTCCTGCCCGGTTCGCGGCTTGTTGGCGCGAGGCTACATAGACACCGCCGACGACTAAGAGGGCAGCAAATCCGCCGAGGATGTACCAGCGATACCTCTGCAGGGGATCGGGTGCGTCGATGGGCGGGCCAAGTCCTCCGCCGGGACGGCTTTCCCCGGACGCGCCACTGTTGGAAGCGCCATCACTGGAGGGGCCTTGCGCGCCGCCGCCTTCCCCGCGCTCGCCCAGCGTTCCTTCGCCGGAGATTTTGAATGCCAACGTCTGCCCAACTTTCGTGTTGGAGGCAACCTGAACAACTGCATCCGGCTGGTTGGGATCGTTCATGGACTGATAGCTGGTGCCGGGCGCGGCGGAAAATTCTATTGCCTTGGGAAGAATGGCGACGAAGTGCCGAAGGGGATAGATCGTCTTGGGATCAACGTTCGCGCTGCCGGTGTAAGCAACCTGGTAAGCCACCTGGAACTGAGTAGTGCCGGGGCGCAGGGGGAAGATGAAGGAGTAGCGAGTCTTGTCGCCCTCCTGCACGGGGGCGGAATTGAGCGGATTGCCGTGCTCGGTGACGGCCTGACCTCCGATGATTTGCGCACCCTCGGGTACATAGAATTCGAGGCTGCGCTCGTTCATCTGGGTGCGCGGCGGCTTCGACGTGTTTTGCACCGCGAACATGCGCACGACCTCGAGCTGTCCCTTCTCGGCCTGTACACGCATGATGTCGGCCACGACATCGATGCCTTCTATTTTCTTGCCCACGTCATAGACTTCGACGTCGACCGAAGTCGTTCCCGGAGGCGCCATGCGGTGGTAGGTAACATCCTGGTGAATGGCACGGATCAGGTGAGGCGATTGCGCATCGTCGAGCTTGAAGGTGAAATTGCCTTTGGCGTCGGCTTTGGTTCGGCCGGCTTCTTCCATGCCCTGGCCCAGTTTGAGAAGGATGACTTCGTCGCCGGCGGCAGGCTTGCCGGTCGTGGAATTCTTTACCGTGCCGGTAAGGGTCTGGGCTGCGGACAGGGAAGTGAGCAGGAGGGCGAGGCTGATGACCAGGGCGGAGCGAAAAGAAATGGTCGATCGTTGAGTCGCGACGCACCACTGTGAGAACTCCCTGCGAAGCCGATGGAAGAGAGATGGGAGAATGGGGTCCCCTTCGACAAGCTCAGGGCAGGCTTTCGACTTCGCGAGAAGTGCGCCTTGCGCACTTCTCGCTTCGCTCAGGATGACAGTAGTTGGGGGTTTCAAAATCGGTGTTCCTTTCAGGCCCTTGTTCTTCTTGGATCGGATGCAGCGTTGCTTTCCAGACGGGCGATTTCGGCGAGCAAGGTGGCGGCTTCGTCTTGCAGAGACGATTTCAGCGACTGGTAGTCGGCAGCGGGCACTTTGCCCGCCTTGTATTCGAAATTCAAATCCCGCAGGTTTTCGTAGACGGCATCTTTGCGTTCACGCAGGTAGCCTGCGCGCGTTTTTCTGGGGCCGAGATAAAGCTTGCCTGGCAGATAGAAAACGTAGAACAGGGTCGCAATTGTTACCAGCAGGCACACTGCGAGTTCGAAGGTCATAAATCGGTCTCCTTGCGTGCCTGCTCGCGGAACTGGTCGAGGGCGGCTCCGCGGACCGGGCGCAGGCCATCAGCAATCGCGGGAGCAGGACGGTTCCTCCAGGCGCGGACCACTGTGGCGACCGCCACAAATCCGAGAAGCAGGGCCACAAACGGGACAATCCATGCGGTACGGTTTACGAAGCCCGTAGTGGGAGGCGCGGCCAGCACGGTCGGACCGTACTTCTGCACGAAGGCTTGTTCAACCAAGCTGTCGCTATCTCCGCGGGTCAGACCGGCCATGAGCTCGTTGCGCATGCCGTCGGAGTCAGGGCAGCCGACGTGGTTGCACTCCAGCAGAATTTGATGGCAGCCGCAGATGCACATTAACTGGTGGCCAAGTTCGCTGAAGCGCGAGGCAGGATCTCCGGCGCCGGTCATGAAGAAGACAGCGACGCAGAGTAGGGCGATGCGCAGAGCTCTTCTTCTGAGGATGCCTCGCGTTCGCGATGAATTCACAGACGTGTTCATCTTCATCTTCATCACTATCAATCGCCAGCTCCCACGGGAAGAGGGGCGGCATTCACCGGCTTTGGCGCGGTAACGGTCACCGGAGCGGGAGCATTGGGGACCAGGGCAAGAATCGTGCCGCCAATGATGATCCAAACGCCCAGCCAGAGCCACATCACCAACGGGTTAAGGTGAGCCTTGAGGATCGGTTTGCCGGTCGCGTCCTGCCCTTCGTAGACAAGGTAAAGGTCCTCTTTCAGCGTGGAGCGGATCGAGGGCATAGTCTGCGCCTGCTGGCTGGCCTTGTAAAAGCGGCGCTCCGGATAGAGAGTGTCGATCTGACGTCCGTTCTTTTCAATGTCGATGATGGCCCACTCGCTGGCATAGTTCGGCTTGTCTTCCTGCGTGTAAGAGCGGCAGATCAGAGTGTAGGCGCCGAGGGTGAGCTTATCGCCGAAGCCGAGGGCCTGCTCTTTATCCTGATTGAAGGCAGCGCCCGCCAGTCCGACGATGACTACTACGACGCCGAAGTGGACGATGTATCCACCATAACGGCGGGTATTGCGGTGGGTCAGTTGCACCATGGAGGCG
>WNFD01004380.1_pt1 | contig 21727 bp, 19 predicted proteins | sample 5400491 | NCBI WGS metagenome assembly WNFD01 (sample SAMN13153343, study PRJNA577476) | soil metagenome | isolation source: 120 cm saprolite under Douglas fir tree site 2 hole 2 replicate 2 | place: USA:California | collected 2015-04-18
GATCTTGAGCTGGAATGGCGGCGCCGAGCGCGTTTACGGATATGCCTCCGTCGAGGTGCTCGGGCGCAACATCTCCATGCTCGCTCCGCCTGACCGCGTCGACGAGATTGCCGAGATCCTGAAACGAATCAAGATCGGTGCGCGGATCGAGCACTTCGAGACCGTGCGGCGTCGGAAAGACGGACAGACGGTTGACGTTTCTATCACGGTCTCGCCCATATACGACAACAAGGGCGCCATCGTCGGCGCCTCGGCGATCGCGCGAGACATCAGCGAACGTCACAAGATCGAAGCGGAGATTCGGAGGCTGAACACCGATCTCGAGCGCCGGGTCGCCGAGCGGACCGCGGATCTCGTTGCCGCCAATGGTGAGCTCGAGGCGTTCACATATAGCGTCTCCCACGACCTGCGGGCGCCCCTCCGTGCGATCCATGGTTTTGCGCAACTGCTGGTGGAGCGCAACGAAGCTCAACTAGACGCGGAGGCTAAGCGATACCTCGGCCGGGTGACCGCCGCGACCACGCTGATGTCGCGCTTGATCGATGACTTGTTGGCCCTGTCAAAAGTTGGCCATCAACGGCTCGAGACGCGCAGCGTATCTACCTCAGGCGCGGTGCAACGAGCTCTCGAGCAGCTGGCCCCGCACCTGCAGGGTCGTGCGGTGGAGCTGTCGGTCGGAAAGCTTCCCGAATGCGTTGCCGAACCGGTCTTGCTCGAGCAGGTATTCGTCAACCTCATCGGCAACGCCCTGAAGTATTCGCGGGGGCGCGAGCCGGCGCGCATTGTGATCGGGTGCCAGTCAGATCCCGGCACGAAGGAATCGGTCTTTTTCGTCAAGGACAACGGGGTGGGGTTCGACATGCAATATGCCGACAAGCTTTTCGGAGTCTTTCAGCGATTGCACCGGCCCGACGAATACGAAGGCACCGGCGTCGGTCTAGCCATCGTCCATCGAATCATCGGGCGGTTTGGGGGCCGGGTCTGGGCAGAGGCCGAACCCGAAAAAGGCGCGACCTTCTATTTCACTCTTGGAGACGCGAGGACATGGTTACCGGCGGCAGCGTAGAGATCCTTCTCGTCGAAGACAACCCGGATGACCTGGTGGCGACGCTCACTACCTTCGAGGGCTTAGTGCGCGGCTTGGGGACCTACTGGCTGCTGCTCATGCGGCCGGCTGCGATCGGAGCTGCCTGAAACACATGCCGGCACCGCTCCGCGTTCTGATCATTGAGGACCGGCCCGATGACGCCGAACTCATCGCAGAGCACCTGCGCGATGCCGGCCTGATGACCGTCTGGGAGCGGGTCGACAGCGAGGCGGATTTTGTGCTCAAGCTGAACGGCGAATTGGACGTGATCATCGCGGACTACCACCTCCCCCAGTTCAGCGCCCCGCGCGCGCTGGAGCTGCTCAACAAGCTCGACCTAGATATCCCCTTCATCGTGGTCTCGGGGACCATCGGTGAGGCAGCTGCCGTCGCGGTCATGCGCAGCGGCGCGCGCGACTATGTCCTGAAGGACAGCCTTTCCCGACTCAAGCCAGCCGTCGAACGTGAGCTCCGGGCCGCCGCCGAACGAAAAGCCGCGCGCCTCGCGCGAAGCGAACATCTTCGGCGGCTGGCCAGCATCTTTGATTCCGCCCTCGACGCGGTCGTTACCATGGACGCCGGCGGCCTGATTACGGACTGGAACCCGATCGCTAAAACCATATTTGGCTGGTCAAAGTCCGAGGTAGTCGGCCGATCAGTAGCGGACACGATCATGCCCAAGCGCTATCGGCAGGCCCACAACGCAGGTCTCCGCCACTTCCTCGCCACTGGGGATGGGCCCGTTCTCAACCAGCGGCTGGAGCTGGCGGCTCTGCACCGCGATGGTCACGAGTTTCCGATTGAGCTCTCAATCTCGGCGACCCTTTCCGGCAGCAGCCACATCTTCAGCGCCTTCATCCGAGATATCACCGAACGCCAACGCACCGTTGAAGCGCTTCGCGCCAGCGAAGCGCGTTACCGGCAGATCGTAGAAACCGCGTTTGAAGGCGTTTGGATCATCGACAGCAACAACATCACGACCTTTGTCAATCCACGCATGGCCGATATGCTGGGCTACCCGCCCGAGAAGATGCTGGGGAAACCGGTTCTCGCCTTCATGGACCCAGATGCGCAGGCCGCCTTCGCGGCCAATAGCGAGGGCCGGCAAGAGGCCCACCAACCTGAGCACGAGTTCCGATTCAGGCGGAAGGATGGGTCCGAGCTCTGGGTGCTGTTGGAGTCGAGTCCCGACCTGGACGCCGAGGGGAATTACCGGGGGTCACTCGCAATGGTCACCGACGTGACCGACCGCCGGCGCGGCCAGGAAGCGCTGCGTCGCCTGGCGGGCATGGTAGCCACGTCGACCGACGCGATCATGGCCGTTGACATGACGGGGTCCATCCTGAACTGGAACCGCGGCGCCGAGCGCATGTACGGATACACCGCAGAGGAAATTATCGGTCGCAGTATCTCGACCATCACACCGGAGGCCAAAGCCGACGAATTGACAACCATCCTGGAGCGAGCTCGGCGTGGTGAGGCGGTCGACTTGGTCGAGACGCTCCGCAAGAGAAAAGACGGCAGTCTGGTGGAAGTCTCGATCAGCTTCTCAACGCTTGCCGATATTGACGGAACGGTGATCGCGACCACCGGTATCCATCGAGATATCAGCATCGCCAAACGTGCCGCTGAGGCACTCCAGGCGAGCGAGGAGCGTTACCGGCGGATCGTCGACACCGCCTACGAGGGGATTTGGGTGATCGACGCGCAGAACCTGACGACTTACGTGAATCCCCGGATGGGCGAGATGTTGGCCTATACCGTCGAAGAGATCGTGGGCCGCTCTGTGTTGGATTTCCTCGATACGGAGGCCCGCGCGTCCTTTGCCGACAACCAGCCTAGCCGCGTCAAGGGCATCTCGGCACAACGAGAAGTTCGGTTCACGCGAAAGGACGGCGCCGATTTGTGGACGTTGCTGAGCATCAGGCCCAACTTTGACGAGGCCGGCCACTATGAGGGCTCGTTGGCAATGGCGATGGATATCACGGAGCGGCGCCGCGTCCAGAAGGCTCTCGAGTACCAGGCACTCCATGACGCGCTGACCGGGTTGCCCAACCGCCTCTTGCTCACCGAGCGGCTGGGGGAGGCGCTGGTTTCGGCTCGGGCGGCGCACGAGCAGGTTGCCGTGCTCATCCTCGACCTGGATCACTTCAAGGAAGTCAACGAAACCTTTGGTCTGCTGGCCGGCGACCGCCTCCTCGAGCAGGTCGGGCCGCGGCTTCACTCCGAGATTGGAGCCGAAGATATGGTCGCCAGGCTCAGCGGTGATGAGTTCGCGGTGCTGTTAACGAACACCGATGCGATTGCCGCGACCGTCAAGGCGCAAGGTCTAATCGAGGCCCTGGAGCGGCCGTTTGAAGTAGAGGGACAGCACCTCGACGTCGCCATGAGTATCGGCATCGCGATCTTCCCGGACGACGGTGATGACCCAGACACGCTGCTGCGTCGCGCGGACATCGCGCTGTTCGTCGCAAAGCAAGCGCGGGGCGCCTTCGTGCGATTTGCGCCGGTACATGAAAAACAGGGGGCCAGCCGCCTCACCCTGATGGCGGAATTGCGACAGGCGCTGCACGACGACGATCAGCTCTTTTTGCAGTTTCAGCCATTAGTTAGTCTTCGCAATCGCAGCCTCGCCGGCGTCGAGGCCCTGGTCAGGTGGAAGCACCCTCAGCGGGGGCTGATACCGCCGATGGACTTCGTGCCATTCGCCGAAAAGACGGGGCTGGTCCAGCCGCTCACGAAGTGGGTGCTGGCCTCGGCGCTCAAGCAGTCGGCCGCCTGGCATCGAAGCGGTCACGCGATCCCAGTGTCCGTGAACATTTCGATGCGCGACCTGGTCGATCCCGGGTTTCCGCAACTGGTCTCGCGGCTGCTAAGCGACGCCCGGGCGGAGCCGTCCTGGGTGCGGCTTGAAATCACCGAGAGCGTCATCATGAGCAAGCCGGAACAAGCGATCAGCACACTGACCCAACTGCGAAGACTCGGGGTTCGGCTGGCCGTGGATGACTTTGGCACGGGCTACTCGTCCCTCGCCTACCTGGACCGGCTTCCGGTCGACGAGATCAAAATCGATAAGTCCTTCGTCTCGGCAATGGCGGGGGCTGTTAGCCGGACCAATATCGTGCGAGCGTCGATCGACCTCGGTCGCAGTCTGCGGCTCGAGAGCGTCGCCGAGGGCGTCGAGGACGCCCGCACCTGGGAGGTGCTGGCAGCGCTCGGCTGCGACATGGCGCAGGGCTACTTCATCAGCCGTCCCCTCCTCGCCGACGAGGTCCTCCCTTGGCTCGCCACCTGGAAGGATCCGTCAGGCACGTCCGCCGATCAGGCCGCCTGAGCCCAAGGCCAGTGCTGAGGGCGCAAAAACCCCACAAATGGCGATTTGGTCGAATCTGACTATTAGGAAATGTTATACCGGCGACGTTCGGTTAAAACGAGGGACTGGACGAATCTGTCTGAATACGCGAGAATTGGGTAGAAAATCCGGGTGACAAAAGTTAAGGCGCGGGTCCAAGTCGACCCGCTGGTACAGAGCGCGGAAGCGCTGATCCTGAAGGGGAAGGATCAAGGCTACCTGTCCCCGGACGACGTCATGAAGGCGTTTCCCTCGATCGAGGGCAATGCCGACGGCTTCGTTCGCGTCGCCGCCGTCTTCCAGGAGATGGGCATCCAGGTCACGGCCGACGGCGAGGCCGAGCCCGAATCCGACGAGGAGGAAACCCTCACCGAGGTCGAGGTTGTCAGCTCGGTGGCGCTGGATGACCCCGTCCGGATGTACCTCAAGGAGATCGGCCGGGTCAACTTGCTGACTGCCAAGCAAGAGGTGGAGCTGGCCAAGGAGATGGAGGCCGGTTCCGAAGAGGCTCGCCATCACCTGACGGAGGCCAACCTTCGGCTTGTCGTTTCCGTCGCCAAGAAGTACCTGAATCGCGGACTGTCGTTTCTGGACCTGATCCAGGAAGGCAACCTGGGCCTGATGCGCGCTGTCGAGAAGTTCGACTACAAAAGAGGTTTTAAATTCAGCACCTACGCGACCTGGTGGATTCGCCAGGCGATCACCCGTGCCATCGCGGACCAGGCGCGCACGATCCGCATCCCGGTCCATATGGTCGACACCCTCAATCAGCTGGCGCGCGTGTCGCGAGCCTTGCTCGAGCAACTCGGCCGCGAGCCCAACGAAGAGGAGCTCGCCTACGGCATGGGCATCACGGTCGACAAGGTCCAGGAGCTGAAGAAGATTTCACAGCAGCCGGTGTCCCTCGAGTCGCCGATCGGCGAGGAAGAGGATTCGCACCTGGGTGACTTCGTCGAGGATAAGCAAGCCATCGCACCGCTCGAGGCCGCCTCGGAGGCGATGTTCCGCAACGAGGTCGAGGACATCCTCGCCACGCTTCGCCCGCGCGAACGCCGGGTGGTCCAGCTGCGCTTCGGACTGGTCGACGACGAGCCGCGCACTCTCGAGGAGGTCGGCCGTCGCATGGGCCTTACCCGCGAGCGGATCCGGCAGATCGAGGCGACTGCGCTTCGCAAGCTGCGGCACCCGAGCCGGTCGAAGGTCCTTCGGGACTACACCGAGGATCGCGGCGACGGCGCGCGTGTGGGCACCCGAGACACCGAAGCCGTCTCCTAGTCGCCAGCCCAAGCCGCCAGCGACATTGGCACCCCGGCCTGGGTGATTATCATGGTTTGCCTGGCCTCCGCAAGCAGCTGGCCGGACTCGGAGAAGATCGCCGCGCCGGCGATGATCTTGCGACCCTGTCGTTCGATGGGCCAGCCGACCACAATGCTGGTAGCGTCGCCGCGAACCGGTGCGTGCTGATGCAGCGCTAGCCGGCCGCTCACTGCACGGTCGTCAGGCTCGCCGCCGCCATGTACGACCTGGCCCCAAATCGCTGGGCAATCCAGGGCGGCCCAGAGGAATTCCGACGCAACTGTCCGATCGGCTTGCCAGACCGAGGGCGGCGGTTGCCATCGGGTCGCCACCACGGGCCGGCCCTCGACCGGTCCGGGAAAGATACGAAGGCCATCGCCGGACAATCGGTTTGGACCGCAGGTAAAACAATTCGGGAAGAAGTGATGTTTGAACCCGGGGTATCGCGTGGATGCTCGTTCAGCCTCTTCGGCCGCCATTGGCGCGGTGGCGGTGGTTTGAAGTTGAGCGGGAGCAGCCGTTGCCGCTATTTCACCATCGAAGCGCAGCACCACCTGCGATTCGCTGCGTTCCAGGGCGACCTCCGATCCCGGAGGGACAGGCTTCATAAGCGTGGTGGCAGCGGACGGCCCGAGCTCTTTTGCGGCTATCCCGGCCAGGTAACCGCCAAGGGAGACTCCGGGAATCCCCTCGCAGCGTATGTCGATGACGAGCTCATTTAGCATCACCGGATCTTGAGGTCCGCTTCTAAGCAGATCATGCCGATGTCTGGCGTCCAGCGCAGCGTCAGGGGCGAGGTTGTGGACGCGGGCCGGAAACAGATGGTCAGCGGTCCCAATTTCGCCCCGTTGTTGCCTCCTACGCGAGGATCTCGTTCATCGTGCGCTCGATGGACTCTTCGGTGGGTAGCTTGGCCGTTTTATCAAAGGTGTAGCTGAAGTCCGGCCAACGCAGGCAGTCCTGGAGTGCTGGCTCGCCCGTGAGCGTTCCGCTCGTCACGTGAAATAGGTGGCCAAAGAGAAAGTACAGCGAAGCGGAACGCTCGCCGGCCGTCACTTGGAGCGCTCCCGTTTCCCGCGCTGTCTGCATCGATCGAAGCAGGCCCTTAAGCCCGCCGTGATCGACCGAACTCGAGAGGTCGAGCCGGGCCGCTTGCTGGGTGGGCTGCGCCAGCTCGTCTTCAGCTCGACGCGGCCGCCGAGTACCAATCATGACAACGACCAGCACCAGAGCCGCCACAACGCCAAGGATGACCCAGATGTTCAAGGCTTCTAGGCTGCGCCCCGTTTTCGTTCGAGGTGCTGCTGACCGCCAGAAAACCGTCTGGCTAGAGCCTTACCATCGACCAGCTCAATGGCCATGCTTGTCCCAAGCTCTCGCGCCGGCTTCGTGAAGGCCCCTGTTGTGAGCATAACCCCGCCGGTTGCCCCGACTTTCTGCATGGCTCTGGCGAGCTCCCGAACCGGTGCGACACCGACCTGGTCGACAAGCCAGTGCTTGCACTGCACGAGGATGGAACTTTCGCGAAGCAGGATAAGGTCATATCCGCGATCCGCGCTGCCGCGCGCCGCTCGCTCGACGAGATATCCCTCTTCTCGGTAGATCTCCGCAATCAATTCCTCGAAGGCCCGCCGGCTGAGTCTCCTGATGCGTTCCAGGGAAGCTTCCATGGCTAAAGACTCAGGCAGCTTTCGCAGCGGTGGCCGGCCACCTGATTCCAAAGTAGGCTCGGACCGATCGCTTCATCAGCAGAATGATCAGCACCACCGTCAGGAGGCCGTTGGCGAGATAGACATCGAGGACCAACGCCACACTGACATGCTCCGCCGGGATGATGGCGAACGCCACCGCGATGTTCGCAATCGCCAGTAGAGGCAGGGCGAGGGTGAGCCACCAGTGACGCTTCGCCGGGGTGCCCAACGCGAAGAAGGCCCCGACACACGCAAGGAGGAAGGTGCAGCCAACGATCGCCAGGAGGGCAGCTCCGACCACGGTCCAGTTTCTGTCGGATGCGCCGTACTGCCAGACGACGCCGAGCCGGCCGAATGTATTCAAGGCAAGCAAGACAGCCATGACCAGGAGAAGGGCCCGGAGATAGCGGAGCGACTTTGGTATTGGGGGAGGCATGGTATGTCAACGCGGAACGGCCCGGGTTCTGGCAGCCCTCGCCAGCCCGGAAGCCGACACAGCGGGCCGACGTTTCGGTAGATTAATGCTCATGCGAAGGGCAAGGCTTGGAGCTTTTGCGGCCGGGCTCTCCCTGGTACTGGCGGCCTGTGGCACTTCCAACGGCGGGACCGCCCCAAGCGCCGGATCCCCAATCATCTTCGGCGCCGCGGTGTCCTTGACCGGATCCCAGTCCAAGGAAGGCGGCCTGACCAGGCAGGGCTACGACCTCTGGTCTGACTGGATCAACGCGCGCGGCGGGATCGTGATCAACAACGTCAAACATCCGGTCCAGATCGCCTACGAGGACGACCAGAGCAACGCCAACCTCTCGGCCACCCTGGTCCAGAAGCTGATCACGACCGAGAAGGCGCAATTCATCCTCGGGCCCTACGGCAGCACCGCCACCGCGACCGACGCCGTCGTCGCCGAGAGGAATGGCATTCCCATGGTGGAATCCAACGGCGCCGCCCAATCCATCTTCAGCCACGGTTACAAGTACACCTTCGGCGTGTTGTCACCCGCCAACAAGTACCTCACCGGCGTGATCGATATGGCGGCCACCCTGAGCCCCCAGCCGACCACGATCGCCATGCTCGCCGCCAATGACAGCTTCTCGCTCGAGGTCAGCAAGGCCGTCGAGGACTATGCGACGACGAAAGGGATGACGGTCGTCTTCACTAAGTCGTACCCCGCGGCAGCGCCAGACGTGAGCGGACTGATAAGCCAGGCCAAGGCGGCGAACCCGGATATCGTGATGAACTCCGGCCACCTGGCGGAATCGATCGCCATCAACAAAGCGGCTAAGCAGCTCGGACTGAACGCCAAGATCTTCGCCTACTCCGTCGGCCCGTCGACGCCCGACTTTATCAGCGCCCTCGGCGCTGATGCGAACTACGTTTACGACGGCTCGCAGTGGACCCCGCAGGTGAAGTACAAGCCGTCCTTCTACCTCTCGGTTAGCGATTACGTCAAGGCATACCAGACGAAGTACAACAGCACGGATCCGCCCGACTATCACGTCGCCGAATCGACCGCCGGTTGCCTGGCCTTCGAGAAAGCGATCGAGAATGCGGGATCGCTGGATCCAAGCAAGGTGCGCGATGCACTGGCCGCCCTCGACGTCATGACCTTCTTCGGCCAGATCAAGTTCGACAGCCGCGGCCTTAACATCTACAAGCCGATGGTCGTCGAGCAGATTCAGAATGGCACGCATTACACGGTCTTTCCGGCGGACGTCGCGAACGGCCAGCCGAAATATCCGACGCCGTCCTGGAGCTCGCGCTAGGCCGGCAACTCTCCCGCCAAGCTGAGCTCGTGAGCCAATTCACCCAGCAGGTCGTTCTGGGCCTCCTGCTTGGGGGCATTTACGTCGCCGTCGCCCTCGGGTTCAGTCTGGTCTGGGGCATCCTCAACATCGTGAACCTGGCGCATGGCGCGCTGGTAATCGTCGGCTCGTACATCACGTGGGATCTCTTCACCCGCCTGCACGTCGACCCATTCTTGAGCCTGCCGGTCGATGCGATCACACTCTTCGTCATCGGTTACGCGCTCCAGCGAGGCGTGATCAACCGCGTGATCCGGGCGCCGCTCCTCTTCACCTTCCTGCTGACGTTCGGCATCAACCTCGTGATCGTCAGCCTGCTGCTGTTGATTTTCACGGGTGATTTTCGCTCCGTCACTCCGTCCTATTCCGGAAGCGGGCTCCGCCTCGGAAGCGTCATCATCCCCTACATCCGCCTCGGGGGTCTGGCGGTGGCCCTGGTGCTGGCCGGCATTCTTTGGGCCATCCTCAACCGCACCCGGACCGGCGCCGCGATCCTCGCCGTCGGGGCCGACCGTGACGCCGCCCAGCTCGTGGGCGTCGACCTCCGGCATATGTATGCGCTGACCTTCGCCATAGGCGCCGCCTTCGCGGGCGTGGCGGGCGGCATCATCAGCACCTTTCAATCGATCACGCCCACGGCCGGCGACCCGTACACGCTGCAGGCTTTTGCCGTGGTGATCCTCGGTGGGCTCGGCCGCGTCAGCGCGACGATCGTCGGCGGCCTGGCGTTTGGGCTGATCGAGGTGCTGGGGCAGAGCGCTCCGGGACTCGGGGCAGGCTACGCCAACGCTATCGCGTTCGTTGTGCTGGTGGCCGTGCTGGTCGTCCGGCCGCGGGGACTCCTCGGCCGGCTCGCATGAGGCCCGTGGATCGGCGTAGCCCGACCGCGTGGCGGCAGATCACCTTCGCTATCGGGGCGCTGGCACTGGTCTTTGTCGTGCTGGCCCCACTTACCTCCATGGACGCCGCGCAGCAGGCCGGAGTGCCGCTTCTGACCGACAAGCTGTGGTTCCGGATCGCTACCACGGTCGCGATGTTCGTCGTGATGGCGTCCGGCTGGAATATCATCGGCGGCCTGACCGGCTATGCGAGTTTCGGTAACGTCGCTTTCTTCGGCCTCGGGGCGTACACCGTGGGGGTGCTGGTCGCGAACCGGAACTGGCCTTTCGTGCTCGCACTCTTGGTGGCGCCGGTGGTCGCTGCCGTCTTCGCCCTGCTCGTCGGCATACCGCTGCTTCGCCTTCGTGGTCATTACTTCGCGGTCGCCACCCTGGGGGTGGGCGTCGCCGTGGGCGAGGTGGTCAACAACCTAGAGCCTCTCGGCGCCTCGACCGGCCTCACCCTCCCCATCGTCCGCTCCGATCTACTTTTCTTTTACCTGATGCTCGGCGCCGCGGCCCTCGCGGTGCTGGCCACCTGGATCATCCTTCGCACCCGGTTCGGCTACGGCCTGCTGGCCATCCGCGAGAACGAAGAGGCAGCCGCGGTCATCGGCGTCAACACGACCTTCTACAAGGTGGCGGCGTTCTGCATCGCGGCGGCGCTCACCGGCCTGGCCGGCGGGATCTTCGCACAGTGGAACAGCTTCATCAACCAGGAAAATGTCTTCGCCATCTCGGACAACGTCCAGATGATCCTGATGGCGGTCGTTGGCGGCGCCGGAACCGTGCTCGGGCCGGTCGCGGGCGCGATTGCCCTCGAGCTGATCATCCAGACCCTGGCCGGCGGCGGGACGAGCGCGGTCTATTCGCAGATCGGTCTGGGCGTCCTGCTGGCCGCCTGCGTCATCTTCATCCCGCGCGGAGTGATCGACTTCTTCGGGGGCCGAAGCCGCTTGTCGCTGCGCTATTTCCGCCAGACCTTGCGCGAGACCAGCGCGTGACCCGCGCGGTTTTTCCCTCCCCCGCTTGCAGGGGAGGGTCAGGGTGGGGGCGAGCATGAGCCTCCTGGCAGTGCACGACCTCAATAAGCGTTTCGGCGGCGTCAATGCGCTGGCCGGCGTCAGCTTCAGCGTCGAGGACGGCGACGTCCTTGGAATCATCGGTCCGAACGGCGCGGGCAAGACCACGCTGCTCAACTGCATCAGCGGACTGTACCGGCCGGACGCGGGCGACATTCAATGGGAGGCGGCGTCGATCAGCGGCATGGCGCCGTACCGTATCGCGCGGTTGGGGATCGGCCGCACGTTTCAGATCGTGCGGCCATTCCCTTCGATGACCGTCCGCGAGAACACCGCGATGGGCGCGCTCTTCGGCCGGCCTCACGGCCGCTTGCAGCCCGCCGCGGCCCTCGGTGAGGCCGACGACGTGCTCGACCTGGTCGGGCTCGGTGAGAAACGGCACTATCCCGTTCTTCGGTTGACGGTGCCCGATCGGAAGCGGCTCGAGGTGGCCCGAGCGCTGGCGATGCGACCGCGATTGCTGCTACTCGATGAGGTGATGGCCGGCCTCAACGACGTCGAGGTCGAGCAGGCGCTGCAGATGGTGCGGCGGGTGCGAGAACGAGGGATGACGATCGTGCTCATCGAACACGTAATGAAGGTGATCGTGGGCATCTGCAACCGGGCGTTGGTACTGAACTTTGGCAAAACACTCGTCGAGGGACCACCCGGCGAGGTCCTCAAGGACCGCCGCGTCATCGAGGCCTACCTCGGCCAGCGATATGCGCGGGACCAGGAGCCCCCACCCCCAACGGGGGAGGGAAATGAACGATGAGCGCGCTGCTCCAGGTCGACCAACTCTCCGCCGGGTACGGCCTGACGCCCGTCCTCTTCGCAGTCGACCTCGAGTTGTCGGCCGGCGAGCTGGTGGCGCTGATCGGCGCCAACGGCGCCGGGAAGTCGACGCTGCTCGGGGCGCTGTCCGGCCTGGTTGCTACCTCCGGCGGGCGCGTCCGCTTCGAAGAGCGGCCAATGACCGGTCTCCGTCCGGAGGCGATCGTGGCCAGCGGGCTGATCCACGTGCCGCAGGGCCGACGCCTGTTCGGCAGCATGACGGTTGCACGAAACCTGCTCCTCGGAGCCTACCGGCGCCACGATCGCGAGGTGCAGGACGACCTCCAGCGGATCCTTGGCTACTTCCCGGCGTTGCGCGACAAGCTCAACCGGGAGGCCGGCACGCTCTCGGGCGGCGAGCAGCAGATGGTCGCGATCGGCCGTGGGCTCATGGGACGCCCGAAGCTGCTAATGATCGACGAGCCATCCCTCGGCCTGGCCCCGAACATCGTGGATCGGGTCATGGAGATCGTCAAAGCCATCAACCAGGATGGAACGGCCGTGTTGCTGGTCGAGCAAGACGTCGTGCTCGCTCTCGAAATCGCGGATCGCGGCTACGTGCTCGAGAACGGCCACATTGCCATGAGCGGTCCGGCTTCGGACCTGCGCCGCGACCCAGCCATCCGGAAGGCCTACCTGGGCGTGTAGCGGCGAGCGTGCCAGAGGAGCTCACCAACGCTCCAGGCCTGCGCGATGGCACCCGCCGGTCGGTACGGCGGCTCGGCCTCGAAGATTTCGCTGATCGAACCGATGCCGGCTTCTCGGAGGTGAGCCTCGAATGGCGCCAGCGCGCGCGCCACCACGCTCGGATCGCCATGAATTCGCAGGTGGGCGTCGAGGTACGGCCCGAGCAGCCAGGGCCAGACGATGCCCATCTGGTAGGCGGCATCGCGGCTCCGATGGTTGCCGCCGAACCGATGGAGATAGCGCGGATCGTCCGGGCTCAGCGTCCGAAGCCCGAACGGGGTCAGCAGCTTTTCCGTAACGCGAGCGAGCGACCGTCGCGCCGGCTCGCCATCGATTAGCGGGTAGGCAAGTCCGAGCGCCAGCAGCTGGTTCGGCCGCAGGCTCACGTCGCTCCCCTCCGGCCCATCGATCACGTCGTACAGGTAACCACCAGCCTCGTACCAGTAACGGGCATGGGAGGTGCGCCGCGCCCGCTCCGCCATCATCGCGAACCGAGCGACCGGCACATTAGCTCGGCTGGTCCAGTCACTCATCAGCCGCAGCGCGTTGTACCAGAGCGCCGCGATCTCGATCGGCTTGCCGTGTCGCGGCGTGACCACCCAGTCCTCGTCGCGCGCGTCCATCCAGGTAAGGCCGTAACCCGGTGCGGTGGCGGTGATCAGCCCGTCCGCCGGATCCATGTGGATACCAAAGCGAGTGCCATTCACGTGCCAGCGGATCACGTCCTCGAGCGCCGGGAGCTGCGCCTTGACGAACGCCCAATCGCCCGTCGCGTCCAGGTAGTGATGCAGTGCCTGGAAGAGCCAGAGTGTCGCGTCGATGGTGTTGTACTCGGTCGCCTCGCCAGGATCGTGAAGGGCATTGGGCAGCATGCCCTGGTCGAGGAAGCTGACGAAGGTCTTAAGGATTTCGCGCGCCTGGTCCGGGTAGCCGGCCGCCAGTGTCGACCCGCGCAACGCGATCATCGTGTCGCGCCCCCAGTCGGCGAACCACGGGTAACCGGCGATGATGGTCCGCTGCATTTCTTTCCGTCCCCCTCTGGGGGAGGGCAGGGTGGGGTCTTGTGACACGCGAGCAACTCGAAACTGCGATGCCGCCAGCGCCAGTTGCCGCGTGACGACGTCGTGATTTCCGTCGCCGAGTGCATCGATGGTGTCTCGCTCGAAGCGACGAGCCTTAAGGAGCGAGTCGGCACTGGACCAGGTTTCAGGCAGCGGGTCGGTTCCCGCAATGAGCGTCACCGGCGAGCCCGGCTGAATTGGGAGTTCCAGTATTCCCGGCGAGAAAAGTACCTCTTCATCGTCAAGTACACGCTCGCGTTCCGCAGGATGTTCGACATAGATCCAGCCGGGCTGACCGATCGGGCTCGCGCTCGGCCGCGCATCCACATGGGTCGTCATCCCATCGAGGGAGACCTGCCACCCGTGAGGCCTCCGACTGACGTCCGGTGCTCCTCGCTCCGATCGATGCAGATCGGCCTGTCGGTGAGCCCTCGATCCCCCACCGAAACGCCGGCAACATCCCATCGAGACGCATCTCCGACGGGGTTGTCAACGGCTGTGGCTCACCGTCCGCGACTGACACGTGCAGTTCTGCAAGGAGGAGCACCCGCTGAACAGGCGGACGAAGGGCGGCTATCAGCAGCCCGTGGTATCGACGCGTATTGGGCCCGGCGACTGTCCCACTCGCATACCCACCGAGACCGTTGGTGACCAGCCACTCGCGCGTCAGATCGCGGCATTCTTCCGCACCGAGCCGGATCATTTCGCTCATGGTAGGGTGCTCCGGTGGCGGTGCCGCCGTACAAGCTGGAGCGCCTCGCGGTCGTCATGGAACCATCGCCCGGCGATCCCCGTGAGGCAGAGGGTGTCCTGAATCCGGCCAGTGCGCGGGGTCCCGATGGCCAGCTTTACCTCTTTCCGCGGATGGTGGCCCAAGGCAACTTCTCGCGGATTGGTCGGGCGCGCGTCATCTTCGACACGAGCGGAAAACCCTCAGGCGTCGAGCGACTCGGCGTCGTTCTGGAGCCCGACGAGGCGTGGGAAAAGAACCCGGTCACGGCGGGCGTCGAAGACCCGAGGATCGTTTTCATGCCCAGCCTGCGGGCGTATTTCATGACCTACACGGCATACGGCCCACTCGGTCCTCGAATCGGGCTCGCTGTGAGTCGCGATTTAGTGGGGTGGGAGCGGCTCGGGCCCGTGTCGTTCGCGTATCAGCCGTCCTTGAAGACGGACCTGAACCTTTACCCCAACAAGGACGCGATGTTCTTTCCCGAGCCGGTCCCTGGTCCTGACGGACGATCCGCGTACGCCATGTTGCATCGTCCAATGTGGAATCTGTCCCCCGATAGTTCCGCGGTCGGCCTGCCGCTGCCGGCGGGTGTGACCGATCCGCGCCAGAGCATCTGGATATCGTTCGTAGCGGCTGATCTGGTCGATCATGACGTGCGAGCGCTCACCCGGCTCGATCAACATCGGCAGCTGGCACAGCCGCGGCAGCCGTGGGAGGCAACCAAGATCGGCGGCGGTACTCCGCCCATCCGCCTCCCGGAGGGATGGCTGATCATCCATCACGGCGTGACCAAGGGCGAGGCACCCCCTGGAGGACGAGTTCCCGTTCGCTACGTGGCCGGAGCGATGGTGCTCGACCCTCAGGATGTTACCCGCGTCCAATCTCGCTCGCATGACCCGCTGCTCGAGCCGGAAACCAAGGAAGAAAGCAAGGGGATCGTCGACAACGTCGTCTTCCCCACCGCCATCGATGTGCGCGCGAACGGCGAAGCTGATGTCTATTACGGGATGGCCGATTTCCGCATCGGGGCAGCCCGGCTCCGCCGGATCAGCGTTTCCTGACGAGTCGGCTACTTCATGCCGGTGGTCGCGATACCGCGGACGAAGTAGCGCTGCCCCGCGATATAGACGATCAGGATGGGCAGGATCGCGAGCACCGATCCGGCCATGATGAGGTCCCATTGATTCTGATAGACGGATCGGAACGTGGTCAGGCCGAGCTGGATGTTGAACATGGTCGCGTCCTGCATATAAATTAGCCAGTCGAAGAAGCCGTTCCACATCCCCGCGAAGGTCAGAATGCCGGTCGCGAGCAGTGCCGGCCGCGCCAGCGGCAGGATGATCTTCCAGAAGATCCCAAACCATCCCATGCCGTCGACGATTGCCGCCTCCTCCAAATCGCGGGGGATGCTTTTGAAGAACTGCGTCATCAGCAGGATGTACGCCGGCTGGAGGAAGTACAGGACGAGCAGTGCACCATAGGTGTTGACCAGGTGGGCATTGAGCATGAGGATGTAGCGCGGAACGATGAAGACGAAGCCCGGGATCACCATCGTGGCGATCATGATCGCGAACAGGGTGTTCTTGTACGGGAACTCGAGGCGCGCGAACGCGTAGCCGACAAGCGAGTCAAAGAAGAGATTGAGCGCAACCGCTGCGAACGTGATGAAGAAGCTGTTGAACACCATCCGTGGGAACCCGTCGATCTGGGTCAGCACGTGCAGGTAGTTCTCTGGGTGCCAGACCGTCGGGAGGAGAGTGGGGGGGAACGCGATGACCTCAGCCGAGGTCTTGAACGACGACAGCACGGTCATTACGAATGGGATGAAAAGAAAGAGCGTAATGGCAATGTACAGCGCATAGCGGACTACCGCCTCGAGCGCGTTGACCCGGTCGGTTGAGTCGGTCTCTCGGCGTGGTTTAGCAGGCATCGTGGCGATGGCGATCGGCGCAGTAAGCTCGGCCTCGAGACTCTTGCCACTAATGCTCATTTCAGTACTCGATCCGGGTGTCGATGACCCGTCGCGAGATCAGCGTGAGCGCAAAGATAATGAGGCCAAGCACGATCGCCTCGGCGCATGCCACCCCAACCGTCCCGGTGTCTTTGAACAGGTTGTCGTAAATCAGGAGTGCAACGCTCAGCGTCGCTTTCAGCGGGCCGCCCGAGGTCATGATGAACATCTGGTCGAAGACCTGGAAGGAGCCGATGATGCCGAGCGAGACGACCAGGAAAATGATGGGACGAAGAAGGGGGATCGTGATGCTGAACAACTTGCGCGCCCCACTGGCTCCGTCAACCGCGGCCGCCTCGTAAACCTCTTTGGGGATGTCCTGCAACGCGGCCAGAAACATCAACATGAAGGTCGGCGCGGTGGTCCAGATGGCAAGGAACATGAGTGCCGGGAGCGCCCAGGTCGTGCTTTCCAGATACGCCTCCGTCGTGTGAATGCCGACGAGACCCAGGATGCTATTCAGCAGCCCTGTCGGGTGATAGACATAGAGAAAGATCATCGAGATGACAACCGACGACGCGATCGATGGCGTGTACCAGGTCGATCGGAAGAAATTGCGCCCCTTGATCTTGGAGTCGAGCAGGACCGCGAGCAAGAGGGCGAACACGGTCTGTAGGATGACAACCACCACGGCATATTCGGTGGTGTTGCGCATCGCGATCAAGAAGTCTTCGTTAACCGTCAATCGCGCGTAGTTGCGTAACCCAACGAACGGATTGTCTATCGCCAGCAGGTCGTAGTGATGGAAGCTGACCCAGATCGCGAAAATCAGGGCGCCCAGCTGCAGGATCAGAAAGTAGATCAGGTAGGGAGAGACGAAGAGTAGTCCGGCCCGCCGCTCCGCGATGGCCATTCCACCGCGTTTGGATCGCCGGGAACCTTTGGCTGTCGCCGCCGGCGCTTTTGGCGCCACGGATACTGCCATCTTCGTCCTCCCTTGCCCTTTTGCGAGCTAAATACTAGCCCTCTTCGATCATCCTCCCGCTAACGCGGTGTTCGCGTCCGCGACGGCTTTGTCCAATGCGGTTTTGACATCGGATTTCCCGAGAAGTACCGACTGAATCGCGGCGTTCTGCGCGTCGTTGATCTTGGACTCGTGCGGTCCGAAGGTCCAGGCGGTTGCGAAGATCGCGCTGTCGAACAGGTTCTTGACGTCAGGATTCGCGGTGATCGCGGGGTCGTTCCCGAGGTCTTTGCGCGACGGAAGCGCGAACCCGCTCTGCAGCACCTGCTGCTGAACGACCTTGCCCGTCATGTACTTCACAAAGAGCATGCAGGCGTCCTGGTTCTTGGTCTTCGCCGAGCAACCCCAGCCGTTCGTGAACAGCAGGCTGGATTGCTTGACCGTGAATTTCGGCAGTTTGATGCTGCCGTACGACACGGACGGATAAGTGTCGTGCATGTAGGGGATCAGCCAGCCGCCTTCGATCACCATGGCGGCCTTTTGCTTACCGAACGCGTCGCCAGGCCAGGTCGCGCCCAGCTTGTCGGGCAGGTCCGAGCTCTTGTCCTGCAGCTGGAACGAGCTGTAGAAGGTCAGGGCATCCTGGGCCTTTTGGTCGTTGAAGACGGCCTTGGTCTTGTCACTCGAGAGCACCGAACCGCCGTAGCCAAAGAGGAACGCGTCGAAGCGAGCTGCATCAGCCGGAAGGCTCAGCCCCTTGACGGCGCCCTTGCTGAGTGCCTTGGCGTCGGTCTTGATGTCGTCCCACGAGGCGGGCGTCGCCAGCCCAGCCGCGGAAAACATCGACTTGTTGTAGAAGAGCACGAGGTCGCCGAAGTCCTTGGGCAGCGCGTACTGCTTGCCGCTTAGCTGCCACGGCGTCATCAGTGTCGGAATGTACTCGTCGGCACTGACCCCCCATTTGGACATCAGCGGAGTCAGGTCGAGCAGACGGCCGGCCGGCGCCGCAAAGTTCATCAGGGCGGTGCTGACGTACATCGCGTCGGGCTCGTTGTTGGCCGACATCTCGGTCTTGATCTTGTCCTCGAAGTTGGTCGGAATCTCCTCCTGCGTGACCTTGATCTTGGGGTACTTAGTCATGAAGTCCGCCTCGTACTTCTTGACCAGGGCATTCTCTGTGGGGTTGCCGCCCCAGTTCGCTGCGCGAAGGGTTCCAGTGACGTCCGACTCACTGGTGGCACCCCCGCCGGTCGACCCGCCGCCGCACGCTGCGAGCAGCACCGACCCCAGGGCAGCCAGCGCTAAGCCGAGCCGCATAGATCGCATGAGCTCCACCTCCATTACTTCCCGTCCTCTCCTGCGCGCAGGGGCACCCATCCAGTCGGGATACCTTTATCATTAATACCTGAGCTCCCGCTGTCAACATCGGTGACTCCGTATTGGAAATAATTAGACGCCCAATCCCCTGGTTGATCAGCGGCGTGCTCATCGGGATCGGGTTCTTTAGTGCCTTTTCAGGTGGCCTCCTCCTGCTGCTGGCTGGGCTCGTCATCGCGGTTGCCCTGTTCGTCCGCCGCCGCGGTCGCCGTCAGGGGTGGCCTGCCCTTCTCTATGGGGCGGGGGTCGCTACGGCTGCCCTACTGTTGCCCTATATCCTGCAGCCGCAGTCATGCTCGGCGGGGACCGGAGCCGGGTGCTACCAGGCCTTTACCGTCGGCACGTTTGCCGTGGCGATTATGGTCGCGCTCGCCGGATTGGCCTTTGCGATCGTCGAACTGCGGCGCGGCCGGACAGACTAGCTTCGGGCGAGCGGCGCTTCCTGTAATGCGGGCCGGGGCAGCCGACCGTGAACGACCTTGAACCCCGTCGTGTTGCCGACCACCTGGACCCGGTCCCGCTCGAGGTGCAGCTCCATCGACCCGTGTCCCGCCCGCAGGTTGCGCAACGTCAGCGACGGGAGCCAGTCCGGAAGGTCAGGGTTTACGTACATCGTCCGGTTCCGGCCGACGGTGTGAATGCCGCACAGGATGGCGATGAGCCGGAAGACCGCCGCGGCGGCCCAGGCTTGCGGCACGTTCGCCCCCAGGTAGGGGACCGGAAACGCGCCGGCATCACGCGGCAGACCGGCAAAGAGCTCCGGCAGGCTGTACGCGTCGAATCGTTCCGCGGCCGCGAAAATCCCTTCGGCTACTCGCTGGACTTCCGCATGACGACCAGCGCGGCCAAAACCGCCCGCGATGGTCGCGTTGTCATGTGGCCAGACGGACCCGCAATGATAGGAATAGGGATTAAAACCGGGGTGCTTGCTCGACAACGTCCGGATCCCCCACCCGCTCCACATGTCGGGGGCCATCAGGCGGTCGACGACTCGGCCCGCTCGTTCCGGCGGCACGATGCCGCTGGCCAGGCAATGGCCGGCGTTCGACGCCACGGTTTCCATCGGCCGCTTGTCCTTGTCCAGGCCGAGGTAGTAGGTCCCCTCCGCTTCCCACCAGAAGACCTCGTTGAACTGTTGGTACAGGCGGCGCGCGCGTTCCCGTAGCCCCTCGGCCTTCTCGGGCTCCTCGAGCAGGACGTAGATTTCCGCCATCCGCAGCATGGCATCGAAGGCGTAGCCCTGCAGCTCACATAGGGCGATCGGCGCCTGCGCAATGGAGCCGTCGGCATGCCGGATCGCGTCCCAGGAATCCTTCCAACCCTGATTGTCGATGCCCTGCTTCGACCGCTTGAGATATTCCTGGAATCCGTCGCCGTCTCGGTCGCCGTAGTTCAGCAACCATCCCAGGGCGGCTTCGGCATTGCGGCGATAGCGCCGCAACAGCCCAACGTCGCCCGACCACTGGTAGGCGTAGGAGAGCACGATGATGAACAGCGGCGTGGCGTCGGCCGTCCCGTAGTAGGGCGCGAACGGGAGCAGCTTCAGGCTCGCCAGCTCGCCGGAGCGGATCTCGTGCGGGATCTTCCCCGGTTCCTTGTCCTGCTCGGCATCATCGTCGGTCGCCTGGACCTTGGCGAGGGTTCGCAGGGCACCGAGCGCGAACTCGGGAAAGGCGCTGATACTCTCCATCGAGACCACCAGGGAGTCGCGGCCGAACACGGTTACGAACCACGGAATCCCGGCCGCCGGCACGAACATACCGCCACGAACCGTGGTATCGACCATCCGCAGGGCTTCCGTGTCTTCGATCGCCTGCTCCCAGATGGCGGGCAGGGTCGGATGATCGGTGACGAGCGCCACGGGCGGAAGCGGATGCGCGATGCGCGCGTCGCCCAGAAGCAGCGAGTGGCAGGGAAGCGTGCGGGCCGGGCGCGGACCGATGACCGGCAGCCACTTCAGGCAGACATGCCACTCGGCCCTGGGCAGGAGCTCGAAGACGAAGACCAGGCGCCCGTTGGCATACTCGGGCTTCGATCCCGCTTTTTCCACCTTCACCACCAGCCCGCGCCGGAAGGTGCGGTTGCGGTAGTTGCTCCGCAACTCGCCCATCCGCGGCCGCCAGGTGGTCTGGAGGTCGCCGCGCCGGACCAGACGATGCGACCGCACGTCGAAGATGTCGGCAAAGTCCGACTCGATGCCGATTTCGAGCACGAGCCGCACCGGGTGCATGGCGTAATTGGTCAGGTCGTAGTCCTCGTGCACGCCCTCGAGGATGGTGCGCTCCAGGCGGAAGCCAACCGACCGCTCCGGGAGCACGCCGTCGGCGCCGTCACCGGTGCCGGGTCCGAGGCGGAGCTCGGGTGTCATGAACTCGTGGCGCGCCGAAAAATGTTCGACCGTGATGGCCTCGAGCAGGAGCGGCTTGACGCCGTTGATCGTCACGCTGTAGCCGCTCACGAAGCGGGTGTCGCGGCCGTAGAAGCCCACGTCGTCCTGGGGCGCCATGGTCGCGTTCGGTTGGCTGATGAGGAATTGACGGTCGTGGTTGATGGTCAGGGTCGACGGGCCAACCGTGACGGGCATGCGCTAGGGAAAATACCCTAAATGGTTCCTTTCATGCGGCGCCGTGCGAACCGGCTGGCCGGAGCGAGCGTAATCGCCACGGTGGCATTATTCATCGCCGGCAATGCCCTTCGGGGCGCAACGCCGACCCGGCTCATCTCGCCGCACGACCTGACGGTAGTCGACGGTTGGTGGATTCGGCTCAGCCCGCTCTACGCCCTAGCCTTTGCGTTCGTCGGGGCTCTGATCGTCGCCCGCCGGCCTGGCAACCGCGTCGGATGGGTGGCGTGTGGGATCGGGTTGCTCACCGCGGTGTATGAGTTCGGCCTCGGTTACGAGACCTTCGGGACGTATGTCAATCCAAGACTGCCGGCACTTGACTTCGTTAGG
>WNFD01004160.1_pt1 | contig 21709 bp, 20 predicted proteins | sample 5400491 | NCBI WGS metagenome assembly WNFD01 (sample SAMN13153343, study PRJNA577476) | soil metagenome | isolation source: 120 cm saprolite under Douglas fir tree site 2 hole 2 replicate 2 | place: USA:California | collected 2015-04-18
ACCCTGCTGCACCACATGCGTCAACTCATGCGCCATCAGCCTCTTCCCCTCACTCGTCCCTGGCTCATACTCCCCCTTCCCAAATACCACATCTCTCCCCACTGTATACGCCAGTGCATTCACTGCACGAGCCGACTCTGCTGCCCTCGCATCCATATGCACTCGTACCTGGCTAAAGTCATGACCAAAACGAGGCTCCATAAACGCTCTTGTCCCGGCATCCAATGGTTGCCCTGGAGAACTGAGCACATCATGCACAATTGGTGGTACAGCACTCGTAGGGGAGGTGTTGACGGCAGCACGCTGCATGGTACCTAAGCGTTTTTGGCGGCACTCAGCACATTCAACACCACCACTACAACGTTGTAATATCGCGCTGTGGGTCGGCGTGATAGCAGGGATTACAGCGGCACGCTGCAACATACTCCCCTTGACTGACGATGCCTCTGCAACATACTCCCCTTGACTGACGATGCCTCTGCAGTCTTTTGCTGTGCTTGTACCACTGCCTGTGCCTGCTGAGTCATTGTCGATTCCCTCCAATCCCTCCGTAGACTGCCTGGGCAATCTGTTGTCCGAGCGTGTTTGGATTACCATCGCTGGAGAGTTGAATGCTGCCACCTGGGATAGAGGGCAGCGCACCTCCTGCTTGCAGGTTGGCGGCCAGCCCACTGGCGGCGAGTAAGCGGGCGAGTTCGGCTTCGACGGCGGCCTGCACCAGTGGGCGTTGGTTGTGCATAAGCGGTAATCCATCTAAGATCAGTCGTTCGATAGAGACGTTGATGTTCATACGCTTACTCCTTCGCTGCTTCTGGAACTGCTGGCGCCTGCCAGCGGAATTCGGTTTCGTTGATGGGTCGCTCCATTTTGCGGAACTCGGCCCGCGCTGCTGCTAAGATGTGGGGCATGGTTACAGGTGTCTCTGCCTGGGCCGCGAGAAAGGCGGCGTTGAGGGCGATGTTGTGGATACTGCCACCCGTCAGGTTGAAGCGGGCCAGACGGTCATGATCCAGCCCCTCTGTTGGAGTACTGGCGGGGAAGACTTTCTGCCACATACGCTTACGCTCAGGGAAGCCAGGGAACGGGAAGGTGATACTGAAACGCAGCCGCCGGGTGAAGGCCGTGTCCAGGGCGTTCTTCATGTTGGTTGCCAGGATGGCGAGGCCGCGATAGGCTTCCATGCGCTGCAAGAGGTAGTTGATCTCGATATTGGCATAGCGGTCATGGCTGTCCTTGACTTCACTGCGTTTGCCGAAGAGGGCATCGGCCTCGTCGAAGAAGAGGATGGCTCCTCCGTCTTCGGCAGCATCGAAGAGACGGCGCAGGTTCTTCTCGGTCTCACCAATGTATTTGCTTACCACGGCAGAGAGGTCAATGCGGTAGAGATTGAGACGCAGGGAGTTGGCAAGCACCTCGGCTGCCATCGTCTTGCCGGTGCCGCTCTCGCCTGCAAAAAGCGCGTTGATGCCCAGGCCCCGGTTCATTTTGCTGGCAAAGCCCCATTCTTCGTAGACTTTGCTCCGCTGCATGACCTGGTCTGCGATCTGGTGGAGCATCCGCGTCTCTTCTTCGGGCAATACAAGGTCATCCCAGGTTACTTTTGGTTCCAGGCGTTGGGCAAGCGTATCCAGGCGGGGCCGTACACTGGTCTGACAGGCATCCCAGAGTTGATTGGGCAAGGTACTCCTGTCGTTTGCCGTTTGATTCAAGGCGGCCTGTGCGATGCGCTGGATGCTCGGAATACTCAGGTCGAACTGGCTGGAGAGCAGGCCTGGAGGGTGCGATAAATCGGCCCCTACATTTGCTGCATTTCCCAGTGCGGTGGTCCACGCTGCTTGTTGCTCAGCAGGAGTTGGCTTGGCGACATCGAGTGCCAGGTGCATTCTGCTCAGGCGTGACCATGTTTCGCGAGTACTCAGGAAAAATATCCCGTCACTGCGCGTCAGGAAGCGACTGAGGGGGGCTGCCTGTGCATCGTTTGAGCTGTCGAGTTCTTGCGCATCCAGGTAGAGAGCTACCTGTTGCAGTCCACTTTCACGCTCAAACAAACGAATAAGCATTTCCAGGTCAGCAGCTTGGGTTGGCAGCAATTCGACGGGCAGGCGGTACAATTGTCGATTGAGTTCGGCGGCAACGCGGTTCGCGATCAGTTGTTTGCTCTGTATATCCGCTCCCACCAGTTGGACGATGGGTTGCAGCGACGTAGGAGTTGCCGTCCGCCATGCTTGCCGCCAGTAGAGTTTGATCTGCTTAACAAGTGCCTGGTGAGAAGGTGGGAAGACCATTTGCTCACCGCCGCCATCTACCTCAAATGGCGCGACGAACGAAGATAGCCGATCATCCAGGTAGTTCAAGCCCTTCACATAGTTGACGATCCGTTCATCCGCACGTAATGGGCTGGTGGTAAGCGGTTGTGCTCCAGGCTGATTGATCTCGATCAGTCGCCAGTGTCGCAATGGCCGTTCGGGCGAGAGGACATCCCAGGCGGGTGTATCGAAGAGTGTCAGTGCGAGTGCAAAGGTAGGATAGGGTTTGTTGAGGTCATCTTGAGCATGAGCGCAGAGGGCGGCGATGCGTGTGTCCAGTTCTAGTGCGATGCACAGCAGCAGGACATCACGCTCAAAGCGCGAAAGCCCCAGGCGCCTGCTCAAAACAACCAGTGCAGGAGGTTGTGCCATCTGCGCTTCCGCAGTTGCCATCTCACCCGCCTTTTGCGCTAATTCGTCCGAGGGTTGTGCCCCTGCGTCTTTGGTAGATCGCTTTGTGCGTATCACCCCGGTAGCTTCAGGGTCTAGAGACTCTACTTGAGGTGGGATACTTGCCTGGAGAAGCGATTCTTGTGGCTGCCCTGCCGTTTGTGCATATCGTTCTAAGCGCAGGCGTAACCATGCAAGCGCGACCGAGAGATAGCGTGCGTTACCTTCTGGCCAACTTCCCTGCTCACTCATGGTACATCCACCCTTTGCGTTGCATCAAATGTCGGGGGTTTCGTTCGATCTGGTGGTACCGTTCGCTGAACGAGGAGACTATCAACGCCATCCACGCGTAGACGCACAAAGTACTTACCAGCAGGGATATCGCTATCTATAGTATCAAATGTAAATGTCAGGTCTTGTACTGGTGCTAAACTGGCCGGGAAGACAAAGAGAGCTTGTCGATCACCGAGCAATAAGGCGACATGTTGCGCTTGTACAATCGTTTGCGGAACCCCTTGTACAAGTTGCTCCACCGTTTGTTGTACTGCCGGGCTACATTTCAGTGTCACCATCACCTTACCTGCACTGCGCGTCGCGCTGATCGGAGGCGCTGCCAGGATTTGTGGTGCAAGAGAGAACGGCATCTCGTTGCTTGTACGAATGACCTTGCCACTGCTATTCTTGTAGACGACTGCCAGAGTGTAAAAACCGGCAGGCCAGGTCAGATCAGCGGCAGCAGGACCAGGCAATGTCACCGTCAGTTCGGTTGCCGTCTTTGGTGCACCCGCCTTGGGTGGAATCTCTCTCGGTGTAGCCCAACGCGGGTTGGTAAAGCGTACCACTGTCTGCGAGTTGTCTATTTGTTGATCTGCCGGTTGGGTGGGATCGGGTCCTGGAAGCAGATCGTGCCCGGTAAGCTTCAGATCCTCGCCGAGTAAGGCGCTGGGCGGATGCGCCACGTCAAGTCCCTCAATTGTAGGAAAAGGTGGTATGAGACTAGCTTGAGAGAATATGCCGCTATCCTTTGGCCCACGAGTCAATACTGGCAAAGGTGTCTTAGTAGGCAGTGTACTATCAATCAGTACAACACCAACTTCATAGGCGACTGAGACGCGGTATTGTGTCTGAAACCCCGACCAGAGCCGGAAGATTTCCTCTACCGATAAAGGTTGAAGTGTAATACGCACTCGCTCTACCTGGTTTTGTAGTTCACTATTATCGGGAGGCAGGGCTCCATCAATATCTTTGGAACTCAGGATGGCATGATCGTAGAGGATATTCATTGCATGACCAAGTAGACGGTGACTGAGCAGATCATCGTTGCTTGTGCCATAAGCGGTCAGCATATAATACAAATTCAACGCAAGCGGTGGCATACTTGTTTCGCCTGACCTCATCTTCTGTGGTATATCCATATTGCGCCAGGCAGCATTCGGCAATACCTGGTAGAGGAAGAGGTTAAGTTGATTCCCAGCCTCATTGTCACGGGCCTTATCTGGTGGTTTCGTAGTGATATCGGCATGTCCTAAAGATGGTTCTATGTTGAAGTTGATACTATCTATCAATTTGCGTAAGGTGGCAGTGACTGCGGCAATAGCCAATGCATTACTCATCAGCGACCTCCTTTAGCGCGTTGGTTCAGATATTCATCCAGGCCCATGACTTGCGGCCCCGAACGTTGTGAGCGCGGCGTAGGAGGTGGCGCTGCTCGTACTTCAATGCGACCAATCGTTACCTGAATAGTGGGTGCTGCTGGTGGTGATTGGGACTCCGTTGATGTATCTCTACGTCGATATCCTGAATGCGCACTCTCTTGCTCTTGCTGCCCAGAAGTAAGCGGCAAAGTAGCTTCAGGCCCGTTTACTCTTCGCGGAGGTGTTGTGATCTGTGTTTCAGCCAGATGTATAGTCCCTGGCAAGAGAGAAGCGCCTGGTGTCTTCGTTCTGATAGGTCTTTGTGGTGGCGATTCAACTGGGAGCACTTCTGATATCTCTATGGATTTTCGTGCATCTTTTACGGATTTAAGTCGGAGGTCTGAGCCATACCTCTGTTCCACGAGTGGGATATCTATGGTCCCGGTTTCTCCCAAAGGAGCACGAGCACTTGACCCAAATGGCTTGGCAGATGTTTCAACTGGAGTCTCGGGTATTATTAAGGACGGACGCACTTGGGGAGCCGGGGTCATTTCTGGTAATGATTGTAAGGGTAAGTCAGCCGGTAAGGGTATTCTTTGCGGGTGTACTCGCTCTCCTGGAGCAGCTTGTTCGACCTGCGTGCTCCTTATAAAAGAAGGTGATATTTGCTCTTGTCTGCTGAGATTGCCAGAAATTTCCTCTGAAAGGCTTGTGAAGGTATTATCCGCAGCAACTGGTTGAGCAGCGTACATTGGGGCCAGAATTGGTTGTACCGTCGGAGCTAAACCCATCGTTCGTCCGGCTAATCTGGTCAGAAAGTCAGCCATCAGATCACCATTTCGAGGTAAAACTGCCTTCGGGCAGGGCTCATAGATAGAATGTCCATTTCGCGCCATCCATAGGCGCGAGCTAATGTGTGTACTTCGCGCAACAAACGCTTTGCTTGTACACAAATCTCGGCCCAGAAGAATGATGCGATATCAAACGTCATAGGCCAGCTTCGACCGCAGCCTGGACAACTGAGATTGAGTTGTATATCAGCCTGTGGATCGTGTTTCTCCATCAGGTCAGCCAGTGCGGTCAGTACTGTCTCTGGTAAATTTGCCAGTGTTACCTCTTGCCCATCCAGAGAGGCCTCCACAATGCACTGTTGAAGCAGGAGCGTACGAGCAAAGAGAATGTCTCGGCAATGAGCAATTTGGGCAAAGTCCAAGCTGTTGGGCAGGCGAAAATGTAGTTCGTAGCCCTCGATGTTTGCCTCATACACCTGATTTACTGTGGCTCCATTATTTGCACTTTCCGGCGTGATGCGTATATCAGCTACATCCAGAGTGAATTCCAGTCGTTCCTGGCAAGCTATGCACTCAGCGTAGCCGACCAGCTGCGAGCCAAAAGTTGCTTGCCGCGCGGTCAGCAAGCGTGCATCTCGCTGACCGATGCTCAGTGCGAGCAACTCATCCTGGTTTACTTCTGGCTCTGCCGCAGCCAGGATGGTCAAAGCCTGGCTTACAGGATGTTGATGCTGAGCCACTTCCCAGATGTGTAATAGTTCTTGTCCGGATAAACTACTCATGGTTGTTTACACTGCTGGAATGGTGAAACTCGGCTCGGCTGGCTCAGGTACCTCAAGGTCGCGCTCCCAGCCCTCATTCTCCAATTTGATATGTTGAATGGCTACCGCATTCGCATTGGCATCGAGGTCGGGGAGAGTTTGCCATTCCGAGACCCAACAACGATAGACTTTGTAGGCAAGAGCTAACTGCCCTGCCTCGTTGTAGACCTCGATAATGATATCTTTGCGAAAATCTGCGAGCGAGACTTCGAGGCCAAGTCCAGCTTTGAAGTCCCAGACCTTGTTTGCCCACTTTTCGAACTCGGTATCGTGGGTGACGCCGCGTTCTAGCATGATCGCATCATACTCAGTCCGTCCAGGTGATTTGCGCGAGCTGCTCGGATCTCCACCCTCACGGTGCTTGACTACGTCGGTCGTGCGTTTGAGCGCACCGACCTTGCTGATACCTGCGACATACTTGCCATCCCATTTGACGCGGAACTTGAAATTCTTATATGGGTCGAACCGTTGCGGATTCACGGTGAACTCTGCCATGGTGTGCTCCTCCTTAATAGAGCGCAATAAATCGGGAAATGGCGCGATAAATCGGGCCTCTACACGGCGATCTGACCAGCCATCTGCTGGAGCTTAATAATCACAAACTCGGCTGGCTTGAGTGGGGCAAAGCCGACCACGATATTGACGATGCCCAGATTGATGTCGTTCTGGGTGGTAGTCTCCTTGTCGCACTTGACGAAGTAGGCATCTCGTGGCGATTGGCCCTGGAATGCTCCCTGGCGGAAGAGGTTCTGCATGAAGGCCCCCACGTTCAAGCGGATCTGCGCCCAGAGCGGCTCGTCGTTTGGCTCAAAGACGACCCATTGGGTGCCACGGTAGAGACTTTCTTCGATGTAGAGTGCAGTTCGACGCACAGGGATGTACTTCCATTCCGAGGCAAGGCTGTCATTGCCTTGCAGAGTACGTGAGCCCCAGACGACACGACCGGCAGCAGGGAAGGTTCGCAAACAGTTGATACCAAGAGGATTCAGTTCACCGTTCTCTGCATCAGTCAAAGGCACGCTGAGTTGCGGCACACCTACCAATGTTGCATCCAGCCCGGCAGGTGCTTTCCATACTCCACGCTGGGTGTCGGTGCGGGCAAAAATGCCGGCTACGGCGCCACAGGGGACAAACTCTTCTATCTGGTTATCGTGTAATGGATTCGGCTGCTTGAGGCGGGGAAAGAAAAGAGCAGCATTTTTACTGTTGGTGCCTACAGTGCTAACTCCCGTCTTAGCACTATCCTTGCTTGTCCAGGAAGAGAGTGGGTCCACCAGGAGCATAGCCCGACGTGTCTCGCAGTATGCTGCTGCTGTCGAAACCAGCTGAGACTCAACGTCATTATCCAGGTAGGGTGGGATACAGAGAATGTTGAAAAGATCAGCTTCTTCTAACGCGAAGAGGGTGTTTGGTCCTATGAAATCATTTGTATCGAGAGATTGACCGTCGGACGCATCCAGGGCGGTTTTGGCCGTTTCTATCGCAATTTTGTCAGCTTGTATAGTCGCAGAAACTGGAGGAACAACCTTTGAGTCATCTGCGAGTTTTTTCTCTGCTGTAGTCACGTCATCGTCGGTGGCAGTAGTTGGTACGGGTACAGGAGGTACAGCAGTGGGATCATCGGGCAATGCAGGGCCAGCCCAACGTACCAATTTCGACTCTGTTTCTAAAATTTTGTCGATCCGCCGAAATTTGCCTTTGAGTGCCAGGTTTTGATACTGTTCAACGCGTGGACTCGGACCGACATCTCTAATAGTCAGGCTAAAGATATCTGCTTTGCTGCTCAGCCCAAGACTCTTAGCTATGTCTTCTGAAGTGCCAGGTTCAACATGGGCACGCAGATACTTTCCCCATGAGCCTTCATACGCTGCCTCTAACTTGAGTCCGGCAATAGTGAATGCCGTTTTGGCTGGTTTTGCTGCAGCACCTCCAGCAGGAGCAGGGTCCGGGTGGTAGAGGCGTACAATGATAGCCTGACTGCCGCCGTTCAAGAAAAAATCTCTTACGGCGTAGCCAAGGGTACTCTCTGTCCAGAGACCACCGTAAATACGTTCGAAGTCAGCAAAGCTATTAATTGTCAGTGCTTTGTTTGCCTTGTTAGTGTCTTTGTCTGTCGGTCCACGCAAGGCGCGACCGACGAACGCGGTGATCGAGGTAGCAACCCCAGTGATAGTGCGAACACCACTGGGAATCTCCTCGATATACACGCCGGGAAAGGTTGGGTTGACTGGCATGAGAGAAATCCTCCGTTCTCAAGATCACCATTTCAATGATATCGCTGGTATTAACAGTCATAGTAGGGACATCAATTTCAGTCAGGCTCCTGATGTGTCAGGAGCACTAGACTTGGACTCATTACCATTCAGCAGGCAGGTTTTAACAAAAGCACGTAAGTTTGGACCGCCTTGCACGTAGGCTTCACGGCCGCTGGCAAGATGACGAATCAAGCAGCGCTCCACTGATGACTCTTCATTTCTCGATATGCGCAGAAGAAAGCTACCCTTTTTGAGGCGTACTTCCTCGGCTGTGCCAGTATGCATTATTCTCAACTGAGTCGTGTAAGTCTGTGGGTCATGCCAGCACCAAACTAGGATAGAGAACGTCTCATGGCTCATTATGTCTCTGCCGACATAGCTCGATGGGGCATGCAAACAAGACGAGAAGCCATACTATTTTCCTACCTTCCCTTGGTTTATCTACTGGCTTTTCACCTACTGTAGCATGGAGGGCTATATTTTCTCTTTACTTTCGCTATGGTTGCGTTTTATTATTGGAGGGGGAATCCGCCTGAGAGCAGAGTCTGAAATAGATGCACCGTTTCTGGCAATGGCTGAACGCCCAGCTCCTCGCGCAGCACATGTTCACAGCGTTGATACTGTTGCAATGCCTCGCTGCGTCGTCCCTGAGCAGCATAAATCTGAATGAGTTGCTGGTGGGCCGCTTCCTCACAACGGTTCTCTTTGAGAATTGCAGTCGCCCATTTCGCAGCATCCTCGTAGCGTTTGATCGCTAAATAGTGGTCTGTAAGTGCTCCGCACATAGCCAGGTATGCCTGGCAAAGCTGTTCCCGCTGGAGAAAGGACCAGTCGGCATACATATCCTCAACCAGGAAAGGACCTGTATAAAGGTGGCAGGCTCTCTCATAGAGAACGTTTCGATCTTCGTCCATCTGCTGTCCCGCATGGTAGCAGTACAGGAACTCGTCTACATCGGTTCGGACTGTGACCGTAGGGTTAAGAGAGTAAACCCGATTTTTGCATACGATATAACTGCAATTGTGACCACAAGGAGAGCCATCATCGAGCGAACGCCGCAGGACGCTGATGGCAATATGCAACTTGCGTTGGGCCACTTCTGGTTCATCATCAGGCCACAATATGTTTTGCAGCGTATCACTCGTCACATAGTGCCCGGGCCTGGCAACCAGGTACCGTAAGATACTTTGCCCATTACGGCTTGAGCAGAGCACAACCGGAATACCCGACCGCCTGATTTCAAAGCGCCCAAAACAGGTAATCGACAGTTCAGGCAGAGGTGAGCTGTCTTTATTGTGAGGTTGTTGTGATGGCCCTTGCAAATACTGGGAGGGGAGGTCTGGTGATTGTAGCTTCTGCTGGTAGTTCGCATCTGTGCACAGGCAAGAAAAATGATGGAGCAGATCCAGGCTTCTTGTCAACGTTGGCAGCGCTGTTGCGAAGTTGGCCGCTTGCGCTTGCAGTTCCGCATATGCCTCGGCGAAAAGTGCAGTTACCTCTTGCAGCGCCCGCTGGGCACGTTGATAATCCGTGTGCTTGTGTATAAACGTATCGAGTATATCGGCAAGTTCTAACTGATCGGGAGAAAGTTGTTCGCGCGCGAGGACAAGAAATGCTGCCCCTTCTACGTAGTATCCTCGCTGAACATAGTCGAATCCTCGTTCCAGAAAGAACGCAAGAGAAGAAGTGCCAGCAACGCTCGCAGGCATAGGATGTTCACCTGAAAATGATGAAGTCATATACTCCTCCTGAAGGCCCTCACAGAATGTAAATAATCTGCACAATATAACCATACGATTAACGCTGCTCAAAGCCGTTTTTGAAGGATGGGATTGACTTCTTTTTCCATACCTATCCCATAGTGACAAGCTGTCCAAAGAAAAGCATTATGTTCATCTGCTTCCCTCCTCACGCTCTTTTGCTATGCTTAAACTTCCGAGGTGCCGAATGGATGACTCGGCACAAGAGCGAAAATCACCTTATCTCGAATGGCTCTAACCGGGATATGACACGGGATGCGCTTTTCTCAGGGTATGCTCCGACAGCAGACCTGACAGCAATAGCACAGAAATCACCCATTCTGATACTGCATGTAACTCGTTTGAAAGCAGGCTTATCCGGGAGACCACAGTGATTCTCAGCGGGTAGGTTAGGCACGAATGGAGGTCACAAAGGGAAAGCTGATTGTAAAAACGCTGTCGCGCCTCGTTTTTATGAGCGGATGTGCCAGGTGGTCAGTTCAGGGTTAGGCCTCAGCTGAGAGCCTCTTATTGTCCGGGGAAAGTTTCGTTTTCTGCTGCTGAAAAAAAGTCTTCTTTAGGGTCGATGCCGTCGTACGCCCCTGCTACTGGAAAGTGAACACCTAGACATACTAAGTCGATCTCGTCGTTGGCCCCAAAGGCGTAGTAGATCCACTTGTCTTGCTCTTTTCGATAGAGTTCCATTTTCAGAGAGCGCGCGCTGACAAGGAGGTATTCCTCAATAGTGGGATGAGCGGTATAGTTCTGGAGCTTCCAGGTCCGGTCTTTCAATTCTGTGCTTGGGGAAAGAACTTCGACGACCAGGCGTGGAGATTGCAAAAGATCACCAGTTCCCCGGTCGCTCGGGTCGCACGTCATGGTGACATCTGGATGGAAGTAGCGTTCTTTGGCAATGTAGACCTTGATGTCAGAACTGTAAACGCGGCATTTCCCACCGCGGAGCAGTCCCCACAAAATTCGCTGGACATTTGATTTGATCATGGCATGGTTAAAGGAGCCTCCTGACATGGCGTAAACGTAGCCGTCGTTGTATTCGTAGCAGGTGTCAGGATCGTTCTTTTCCAGCAGAAAGTATTCTTCCACGGTCATGGTTCGTTGGCGTTCCAGTGCCATACACGCCTCGTTTTTTGTTCAGTAAATCCTACTGAGGATCCTCGGTTATTCATTGGTTCTATTATAGCATGATGACGGCTGCGTATGGGGTATGCGATTGAAGCGAATTCAAGCCTGGATATATTAATGTAGGGGTTATCCGTTGAAACCTGAAGCCAGGAAATCCACGGGGCGTTTCTCTGCAACAGTACAAACATCTCGAGTTCTCGCTCCAGTATCTGTACTGGCTATCTTGAACATCCGTTTAGAAATGAAGCGGTCAGGACTCGATGCCGTCGGCAAAGCTCATGGCTTCTCTCTTCTCCCCACCTTCACGACGTGATACACTATGCCCGAGGCGATGATCTGGCCGATAGAGAGGTACATCGACGCCTCACAAAGGAGGAAGCATGACTCGGAAGGGCTGGCTGCTGTTCATCGCGATGTCGGTGATCTGGGGTATTCCTTATCTGTTCATCAAGATTGCGGTGCGGGAACTTGACCCCACCGTGGTGGTATTCGCTCGCGTCGGCATCGCGGCTGCTATTCTGCTCCCTGTGGCGGCCCGGCGCAGGGTGTTGCGGCAGCTGCGCGAGCACTGGCTCGCGGTTGCCGCGCTCGCTTGCGTGCAGATTGTTGGGCCGTTTCTGTTGATCGGCTACGGCGAGCAGCACATCGCGTCGTCTCTCACTAGCCTGCTCATCGCGGCCGATCCACTGCTCGTTGTACTCTTCGCGCTCCGCTTCGATCCCAGTGAGCGGGTGAGTGGCCTGCGCCTGGTCGGGTTACTGGTCGGCATAGCAGGGGTGGTGACCCTGCTGGGTCTCGACGTGGGCGGAGATGCACAAAGATTGCTCGGGGCGGCTTTGGTCCTGCTCGCCGCCGCGGGTTACGCTGCCAGTGCCCTGCTCATCAAGCGACCGGCCATCGCAACCCTGCCCAGCCTGGGGGTAGTGACCATCATGTGTGTCACCGCTACCGTCGTTTTGTTGCCCCTGGCCGTGACACGACTTCCCAGCAAGATACCCGATCTGGAGGTGCTGGCGAGTCTCCTTGTGCTCGGTCTGATCTGTACGGCGCTGGCCTATCTGCTCTTCTTCGCGCTGGTGGCCGAGGTCGGAGCCAGCCGTGGCACCGTCATCACGTACGTCAATCCCGCCGTCTCCGTCCTCCTCGGTGTGACCGTCCTCGCCGAGCCGCTCAACGCAGCTATCATCATGGGGTTCCTGCTGATCATCATCGGGTCCTGGTTGTCCACCGGTGGGGTCCTCTCACCGCTGAGTCACCTTCGGATACGTCGACAGCAACAAACCGGTCTCGACGTTGAGGTCAGCAGAAATGCATTCCTGGAGAGAAAAGAGAGGACTTGATGACTTTTCAACTTCCAGATCCATCGACGCCATTCGGTGAACGAGTGGCTCGTCGGCTGCACGATGAACGCTTAATCTGGCTCACGACCGTTGACGCGAAGGGTATGCCACAACCCACGCCTGTGTGGTTTCTGTGGGATGAAGCTACCTCGACGGTTCTGGTGTATAGTCGGGCGGATGCCAAACGCTTGGAGCATATACACCAGAACCCCCGAGCAGCCCTTCATTTTGATGGGAACGGGTCTGGTGGAGATATCATCGTCATCACTGGCCAGGCACAGGTCAGTCCCGACGACCCTCCTGCGGATCAGTTGCCTCCCTATGTGGAAAAATACCGTGGGTTCATTACTCGAGGCTTTAGGACACCAGAACAGTTCGCCTCACTCTATTCGGTTGCCCTGCGCATCCATCCCAGAGCACTTCGGGGTCATTGAAGAAAGTCAGAAGACCAAGTTGCTACACGCATTGCCAGGTGCGGCGAGAGCCAGAATGGGGGTAGATAGGCTGGGATGTTTGAGAATGGCAATACCTCGGGCTTGAGGCGAATGCCTAGCATGTTATGCATGAAGGCACGGCGCTGCTGGATTCGACCCCAGGCATCTGGGTACTTCTGCTCAAATGCCTGGCGTAATGCCTCGTCAGCAAGAGCTATACCATCCTCAATGTTGGTTGTGTGATAAGGTGTGTTCGTCGCAGGGATGACATCGACTTGCAGTGCCATACCCGAACGCAGATGTTGGGTCGAGCCGCGATAAATGGGCGAACTGACCCATTCGTCCAGGTGTATCAGGTGTCCGGGATTTAGACTGACGCCAAAGAAAGGATCGCCCAGGTGCTGGTCTATAATGTCGAACAACTCGCCCCCTGTGACGCCGATCCCAATGTGCTCATACCAATCCACTATGGCGCGGAAGTAGGGCGCAACTAGCTTACTAATGTAGTCGCGGATGTTAGAAGGAAGCATTTCCTCGGTCTTCACCAGAAAACCTGCACGTGCATTATTGCTGCCCCAATACCCTAACGCTGCGAATACCGGGTCTCCAACCTGCATCACTCGACTCGATGGGCTGGCCAGTCCCAGTGCTGTTCTCTCACCACTGAACAGGACAGGGTGGTAGCACAATGGAAGGCCGATAGGAGCCAGCAACCTGAATGCCTCAAACTCGCTCATGCCGGGATGTATGTTGAAGAGCACATTGCGCAGACCCTGCGAGCCATATGTAGCTGCAAATTCAAAGGAGGCCAATTGATCGACGTCATTGACCGCTCGCAGTCCGTGTTCAGGCTCCATGAAGATCCGTCCGGCGTTAAGCACTTCACAGCCCATACCACGCAGCGTATCGACAAGGTATGCAGGGACTTCCAGCCAATAATCGGGCATTGGGGTTTCGATAGGGATAAAATACTTCCAGCCAGCAATACCGACACGCTTGCCTCCTGTCAGACCTACACCTGCATCACGCAGTATCGTCGTAAGTGGTGCGCTTGACGAGCGTGGCTGGCTTAGCAAGCTGAACGTCTGGAAGAGGACCGGTCGCAAATCAACGGGACTGATGGCAGTGTAAGCCATGTCTTCGTTGCCGATCAGCAGCGTTGGCGTTTGGTCCTGTGTGAGGATCAACAGCGCTTCTTCAAAGCGCGGATCGAACCCTGTGAGATACGCCAGGTTGGCGAAGTGTTCGCGATCCGCATAGACCATCAGTACATCGTATCCGGCATCAGAAGCGCGCTGGCGAACCGCGGCAATGCGTGCTTCATAGGTAGCCGCCGGGATGGTTGGCTCTTCACGAGGCAGGCCAAACTCCGGCAGCACAATTTCAGCAAGCTCGACGCGAGTCTCAGGCATCTCCGCGCTCCTTTATCATTATGGACATTACCCATGCCAATAACTTTTTAATCGGCACCTACGGGTGTCCCGATGATTGTGTTAATCTGCATGCGCCTATCCGATTTGTGGCTCACGTAGATCTGCCTCCGTCGCCGTCTCCACGGTTCTGATAAGCAAAGTACTCTCTTGATTCAGCGCCGCGGGCCGCCGGGCCGCAATAACTAGCATAGCGACGAACCCGATTATCAACATGACTATAAAGATGTATGGCGTCAGGTTGATTGGATAGGCGGGAACCGGATAGACCGTGATATACAACACCGGTATCAATAGCAACGTTCCCACCAATGGCACAATGACATGCCGCAATATATTGAAGTCGGCGGAGTGTTCGCGTCTCACGAAGGTGGTGAGCGCGATATTAGCCATTATATAGAGCACGATCACCGCCAGTGTAGCGATGGTACCGAGGAAGCCGAAGATCTGGTCCGCCCCAAAGAAGATGCCAACGAGCAGGAAACTCCCAATCTGGAAGAGCTGCTCTACGTGAACCGCTATATAAGGTGTCTTATGCACCGGGTGAATCTTTCCCAGGGCAGATGGGAGAGTTCCGGCCTGTGCCATTGTATACATCACACGGGTAGCAGCGTTGGTACAGGCAATCCCTACCGCCAATGTGCTGTTGATGATGGCGAAGAGGACGAGCCACCAGCCTATTCCCCAGAACTTCTGGGCCAGAGTGTAATAGGGATTAGTGCTAGCCGTGGCAAATGCTGCCATATTCCCGGTGCCCCATCCAATGGCGCTGGCGTAGGCCATGAAGATGTAAAAGATACCCACAATAAGTAGCGATATGAAAATGGCCCGGTAAATAAGCCTGTTCGGTAGTTTCGTCTCTTCGGCGAGCGGAGCTGGAGCCTCGAAACCACTCAGAGCCAGGATCGAAAACACCATGCCACCAATGACGCCGCCCAATCCTGTTGGTGCTATTGTGGGTTGGAAGGGAGCGATCCACGATGATCCCGGCCCTGGATTCAAGAGGAAAGTCACGCCAAGCGCGAGCATAATCAGGATCTCGATTCCGCCGAGGATGGCCGTCGTGCGAGTTGAGATGCGGATGCCGAAGTAGGTGAGAATCCACACGATAACGGCGGTAATGATGGAGAGGATCCACCATGGAATATTGATGCCTGTGCCACTTTGCAAAAAGCCGGACATCACGAATCCGAGGAAGCCGATCGCCGCTGCAGGCCCGATGATATCGTAGATCAAGTAGCTCCACGTCGTCATGAAACCGAAGCGTGGCCCCAGCCCGCGAGATGCAAACGTGTAATATCCACCGCTCGACGGCACATAGCGTGAGAACTGGGCTATGGTGTTGGCAATAAAGACACAAACGATGACTGAGAGGAGTAAAGAAATGGGCATCGTTGCCCCTGCCTGTGCTGCAATTACGGGAAGCGTGAAAACGATATTGATGGCCGGGGCGATGTGGGTGATCCCCTGAAACACGACGTCGCGCAGGCCGAGTGCCTCGCGATGGAGTTGAGCCGGTTGAGTAGACATGACATTGTACCTTTCTTTTATACTTATCGTTCCAAAAAGGACAACCAGTGTTTTCTACTTGTCGGGTTCTCCATCACCTCAACGTTACTTCACTTCTTTTGCCTACTCACCTCTCCTACGTGGCAGATACTGATCTCTGATGATGTTTATTCTCGTATTTACATTAGTATAAAGTCATCTGATATTAATAGTCAATCCTTTACAGGCTGCTTGCAGGGATGTCACAATGCCCGGCACCAGCTGCTCCTTTCAACCAAAACGTAGGGCGCTCAACCGTTGTGCCGCCTCGTTCCAGGCGGCAAGTTCAGTGTCGCGCGGCGAGAAAATCTGCGTAGGCGCGTTCTGTGCGATGGCACGCACCTCCTTCAAGTTGTGCAGTTCGCCCAGGCCCACCAGCTGCATCAGCGCGTTACCCCGTGCCGTCGCCTCGTACGGTCCTGCGAGCACCGGTACAGCGAGCGCATCGGCCAGCCATTGGTTGAGTCGCGTGTTGCGCGCTCCCCCGCCCAGAATATGCACCTGATTGATGATAGCACCCGTAAGCAGGCCGATGTCGTGAAACACTTCACGATAACGCAGCACAAGGCTCTCCATAATGCACCGCGCGAATGCCGCCGGAGCCTGAAGCGGCGCTTGCCCCCGTTCCACAAGATAGGTATTGATCGCGGCTGGCATGTTATCCGGGGCCAGAAACCCAGAGTCATCTGGATCGATCAGTGCAGCGAAAGGCGGGACGCCATCCACATCGGCCAGCAGCGTATCGTAGTCCGTCGCGCGCCCATCGCGCGCCCATTGGCGCTGGCACTCCTGCAGGAGCCAGAGTCCCATCACGTTCTTGAGAAAGCGCGTGGTGCCGAAGACACCCCCCTCATTGGTGCAATTGGCTGCGAGCGCCTCCATGGTCATGACCGGTCGCTGGAGCTCCACTCCGACCAGCGACCAGGTGCCAGAGCTAATATAGCCCCAGCCGCCGGGCAGCGACACCGGCGCTGCCGCGATCGCCGAGCCGGTGTCGTGCGTTGCCGGTGCGACTACCCGCGCCGTACCTACATCGCTCCGTAATTCCGGTGAGACCTCACCCAACGACGTACCAGCATCGACCACCGGCGCAAGCATGGAAGTAGGAATCGCGAGCTGATCGAGTAGGTCCGTCACCCACGCTCCAGCGATGGGGTCCCAGCACTGCGTCGTGGTGGCGTTGGTGCGCTCCGTCACTAGCGACCCGCAGAGCCAATTATGCAGCAGATCGGGAATCATCAGGAGCTGGTAGGCATGAGCTAATTCGCCTGGCTGCATGCGTTCGTGCGTGTAAAGCTGGAAGAGCGTGTTGAACGGCAGGAACTGGATGCCCGTGCGCCTGTACAGAACGTCTCGGGGAACGCTTACGAAGACCCGCTCCATCATACCGTTCGTACGATGGTCGCGATAGTGGAAAGGTTGGCCGAGCAGGAATCCGTGGCTACCCACCAGGCCGTAATCGACCCCCCACGTATCCACGCCAATGCTGTCGAGCGTTCCAGCCACCTGCCGTGCTTTGCGTAACCCTACAATCGTCTCACCCCACAAACTCAGGATATTCCAGAATCGGTGCCCGTGCAGCATCACCGACCTGTTGGGAAAGCGATGCACCTCTTCCAGGCTCACGTGCTGGCCATCGAAGCGTGCCAGGATGATACGCCCGCTCTCGGCGCCCAGATCGACCGCCGCCACGTTGCGCGTCGCCATAGGTCTCTCCCTCCCTTTTCAGCGCGGATACGCCGCCGCGATGCCTCCATCGACATTGAGGATGTTGCCGGTGCTCTTAGCGGAGCGCGTTGGTGAGGCGAAGAACGCCACCGCCTCGGCGATATCTTCCGGCAGGATATTCACCCCCAGCGTCGTGCGTTTGCGGTACACCTCTTCCAGTTGATCGGGAGCCACGCCGTACGTCGCGGCCCGCTCTTGTCGCCAGGCGCTGTCCCAGATACGAGAGCCAGCAAGCACCGCGTCTGGATTCACCGTATTGACACGTATCCCAAACTGCCCGCCCTCTTCCGCCAAGCAGCGCGCCAGGTGAGCCTCAGCAGCTTTGGCCGTGGAATACGCCGCCGCATTCTTGCCGGCGACCAGGGCATTCTTGCTGGCGATAAACACCAGGTTTCCTCCACGCCCCTGCGCCTGCAAAAGCCGGAAGCCTTCACGCGCCACCAGGAAATATCCTGTCACCAGCACATTCCAGTTCTTGTTCCACTCCGAGAGAGTCGTCTCGGTAATCGGCGCGCTGGAGGCCAGACCGGCGTTGTTGACGATCACATCGATGCCGCCGAAGGCCAGCGTGGCTTGCTCAAATGCGGCGCGCACGCTCCCCTCGTCGGTGACGTCCATCTTCACCGCCACAGCCCGCCCGGCGCCAAACTGCTGGTTGAGATATGTCGCCAGTTGTTCCGCGCCTGCCAGGTCGATGTCGGTTGCGACGATGTGCGCGCCATCCTGCGCCAGGCGTCGGCAGGTGGCCGAGCCGATACCCCCTGCGGCGCCGGTTACCAGCACCACGTGGCGTGCGAACTCGCGCTCCGGCGGGGCCAGTTTGAGCTTATACTGCTCTAGCGGCCAGTATTCGACGGCGTAACTCTCGGCGTCGCTCAGGGAGATGAAACCGCCGCAGGCCTCCGCTCCACGCATCACGGCAATGGCACGGTGATAGAGTTGAGCAGAGACACCGGCCATCATGGCATCTTTGCCTGTCGTGAACATCCCTACACCGGGTATCAGGATCACGCGTGGATGCGGATCGGCTGCAGAATCAGCTGCACGAAAGACCGGCGCGGCTGCATCGGGATCGAGGTTCTGCTGTGCGTTTGCTTCCAGGTAGTGACGATATTTCTCCACGTACGCCCCAATGCCCGTGCGCAAGGCTTCCACAAGCCCCGCGCTACTCTGACTCGGTTCCCACTCGACAAGCAGCGGCCAGGGTTTGGTGTGAACCAGGTGATCGGGGCAAGCCGCGCCGATTTCTGTGAGTCGTGGCGCATCCTGGCTGCCAGCGAAAGCTAGCACGTCCTCGCCATCTTCGAAGCGCAGTACCTGGCGTTTCTCAGCCGAAACCAGCCCGCGCAATACGGGCGCGACTTGCGCCGCGACGCTGTGCCGCTCTTCGGTTGAGAGTGTGGTAACACCAGGACCACCGAAAATCGCCCGTTCAGAATAGGCTATACGCGCCTCAACGTAGTCACGCGCCCTGGCGATGGCTGCCAGTGTCGAGGAGTAGCAGTCTTCGTCGGTGTCGCTCCAGGTGATTAATCCATGTTTCACCAGAATGACGAGTTTTGCGTCCGGTTTGGCACGTACCGCCAGCGCAACCTCGCGAGCCAGGCCGAAGCCGGGTCGGCGATAGGGAATCCAGATCAGGCCATCACCGAAGCAATCTCGCGCTAGCTTCTCGCCATTTGCGGCGCAGGCGAAGTAGTTCGTGGCGTCGGCATGCGTGTGATCGACGTGCGTAAACGGGAGAAACCCATGCAGGAGTGTCTCGATGGAGGGACGCGGGCGGGCAGGCTCGTAGAAGCAGTGCGCGAGATAGTCAATCATCTCGGTATCGCTCATGTGCTTTCGTTCGAGCAGGGGAAGCACATCGTCCAGGTACAGCCCCGTAAAGGAGGCTTCTGTGACGGTCGCCAGATCTGAACCGGAGCCTTTGACCCACAGTACACGCGCCGGACGACCGCGAAAATCGATCTCGTCGGACTTGGCAGAGGTATTGCCACCTCCCCAGTTGCAGATCGAGCGATCTGCTCCCAGCTTGCGCGAGCGCGCGACCAAATGCGCCAACGTGGTTGATGCTGAGACATGTGTCATTGTCGTGAATCCTTACGTAGTTCAGTTGAATCCTTAACACAGTATCTGGCATGAGAGGGTCGGCTATGCGACTACGCGCCGGGATAGCCGCTGCTCCCAGCGCTAGCGGGCCTCTCGCGCGCCACCCTTTCAACATAGCCACTGGCGCGGAAAGCCGCAACCGGGTCGGGATCACGCCCCTGGCGCACGCGGAATTCAGAGAGGAGCGGGCGCACGTCCGTCTCAAACGCCGCCTGGAGCATGCGATACGCTCCCAGCACATCGCCAGCTTCCTGGGCTTCGCGCAGCGCGGTCCGATCCACCAGCAGCGCTTTAGCGTAAGCGGTCTGCACGTTGATGACGCTCTGGATCATCGCCTCGATCTTCGGTTCGATGTTGTGCGACTGGTCGATCATGTATTCGATGCGGCCGACATTGGCGTTTCCCTCGGCCCCTGCACTGACGATCTCATTGAAGATGCAGAAAAGCTCAAAGGGATTCTGTGAACCAACGATCAGGTCATCGTCGGCATACCTGCGATCGTTGAAATGGAAGCCGCCCAACCGACCTTCGTCGAGCAACTGTGCCACAATCTGCGCAATATTGGTCCCCTGTGGATGGTGGCCGGTATCCACCAGCACATCCGCCTGCGGCCCGAGTTTTTGGGCCATGAGCAGCGATGTACCCCAGTCTGGGAGATCGGTAGCATAAAAAGCTGGCTCGAAGAACTTATACTCGATCAGCAAGCGCATGCCAGCAGGTAACGCCGCATAGACGGTCTGCAAGGATTCCAACAGGCGGCGGCGGCGGCGGCGCAGGTCATCCTGTCCGGGATAATTGGTGCCGTCAGCCAGCCACAGGCTGATCACACCCGAGCCAACCTCTTGAGCAATGTGAATGCATTCGATTATGTGCTCAATCGCTCGCTGCCGAATCGCCTTGTCGAAATGGCACAGGCTGCCGAAGCGGTACGCATCATCCTGAAAGAGGTTTGGATTCACGGCACCGATACGCAGGCCGATCTGGCTAGCGTATTCCTTCACCGCACGCCAATCGTCTTCTCTGTCCCAGGGAATGTGAATGGCGACGCCTGGACAGGCCCCTGTGACCCGCTGGACCTGGGCCGCGTCTGCCAGCTTCTCACGCAGATGACTGGCCGCTCCTGGCCAGTGAAAGACCTTGAAGCGTGTGCCTGAATCTCCGTAGCCCCACGAGGGAGTCTCAATACTGAATTGCTGCATGGCCGCAATGAAACCGTCAAGAGTGACACCTCGCCCTTGCAAGCGATTTTCGATTTCTGAACTCACGTACTCACCTTGCCTGACTATTGCTGGTTTTTGTGCCGGGATCGATCTGTTGCCTCGACGCATATATCTTAATCGAGATGAAAGACTTCCTCAAGAGCGGGTGGGAAGCCTGTAGCCGCTGCGGTTTCACGGATTAAAATATCGCTCATCTGGGCCTCCCAGCGTTCGCTGGCCCGGCTGGCTGCCATTATCTCCAGGTAACGCTGAAAATCCTCGACCTCCATATAAGCGAAAAGCTCCGTGTCGCGCAGGTAGATGGAATAGTTCCGGCACCCCGCGCGCTTGAGGTCTGCCAGGAGCTCTGGCCAGACCTGCCGGTGACGCAGGCGATATTCTTCCTCGGTACCGGGCTTGATCCTCATCATAAAAGCAATGCGCTGCATAGAACTGCTCCGCTCCCCTGTAGTGTTGCGCTTGTTTCCACTGGCCCGAGAGGACATGCAGAGAAGCGGTCCTCTCTACAGGCCTCCCAGAAAAATGGCGAACCAACCTAGAAGTTAAACTGGTCGATGTTTGCACTGTTGAAAACGGTTGGCGGGCCAAGCAGAACCACATTACCGGCGCCAATTGTATAACTACCCAGTTTGCCAGCCGTGAACGTTTCGCCGACATTCCCTTTGATCTTGCCTTCAATCAACAGGGCCGCGACATAATAGGCCAGGTAGCCCAGGTTGCCAGGGTCCCACAGCTCGAAGCCCTTGATCGTCCCATCCTTGACGTACTGGCGCAGCTGATTCGGCGTCCCAAGACCTGTCAGAGCCACCTGACCGCCTTTC
>WNFD01003661.1_pt1 | contig 21708 bp, 21 predicted proteins | sample 5400491 | NCBI WGS metagenome assembly WNFD01 (sample SAMN13153343, study PRJNA577476) | soil metagenome | isolation source: 120 cm saprolite under Douglas fir tree site 2 hole 2 replicate 2 | place: USA:California | collected 2015-04-18
GCCTCGAGGTATTCGCGCATAACGCGGCCGCGATTGCCCTGTACCGCAAGTTCGACTTCGCCGAGGAAGGGCGGCGCAGGCAGCAGTACCGACGAGCGAGCGGCGAGCTCTGGGACTCGATCGTGATGGGCCTCGCGCTATAGCCAGCCAGCGGCTCCGTTCAGGGCCGGGCCTGCGGCGCGGCGGCCCTCAGGCCGCGTCCTCGGGGCAGTTGTGGAAGGCCTCGATGAGCCAGGTCCCGTCCTGCTTGGATAGCACCCACGTGTCAAGTCCCCTGCTCTCTCGGGCAGGTTCGGTCTGGCCCGCCAGCAGGACGGCGCCCTTGCTGATCACGATGGCCGCGCCGTCACCGAGGAACCGGATGCTCTGCACCTCGTGGATGGCCCTGGAGCCCTTGAGCGGGCCGCTGAAGACGGCCGCCATGGTGGCGCGGATCGCCTCCTTATTCGGTAGGTAGGACCCCGGCAGCACGGCGGTCGCGTCCTTCGCGTACGGCGCGACGAAAGCGTCCGCGTCGTTGTCCGCCCATGCGACGTAGACCCCATCGAGCGCCGCGCGTACCGCGCTGTCATCCCCGGTCAGGATCGGCGTGGCGTTGTTGCTGGTCATGCTCTCCCTCTCGTCGTGACGATTCGATCTCGCTGTCCCCGGCAGGTTCCGGTGGCCGACCCGGCGATCACCATCCGGCTACACGGCCCGCAGGGCGAGAGCTTTCGACAATGAAGACCCGCCGGGCCCGAAAAGGAATCGCGACCCCGGGATGCCGAGCGCCAGCGTCGACGCCTCCCGGGTGAGCGTCCTGGCCGCGGGGGCCCGGCACAATGATGAGCATGGACCGATCGGAGCCTGAGGACCTGGCTGACTCCGGGATGCCGGAGATGGCTGGGTTGCCGGTGCGGCACGCGGGCCGGGTCATTGTGCTCGACCCGGGTGGTCGTGTTCTGCTGCTGCGCTACGACAACGATCCTCCGGACGGGCGCCATTGGGCCACTCCCGGCGGGGGCCTGAACCCGAGCGAGTCCTATGCGGCTGCCGCGAGCCGCGAGCTTGCTGAGGAGACCGGCTGGGGCGATGTTGTCCTGCTAGGTGAGATCCACCGGAGCACGCGGACGATGGAGCACAGTGGCCGGATCATCCGGCAGCACGAGCGCCTGTTCCTGGCCCGGACTGACCAGGCCTGCCGTGAACTCGAGGACGTCGCCGCGATGCACGCTTCTGATGGCATAGCCGCATGGCGATGGTGGACGCTGGCGGAACTGGACACGACGGCCGAGGTCATCTGGCCCGCCGGGCTCGCAGGCCTGATCCGGGACGCGCTCGCGTGACGAACCGCAGGAGCAGGTGATGCCGCATGAATCCGCTGGATCCTCGTCAAGATCCGCGACGCGCACGCTGCGCCGGCCGCCTGGCACTCTGGCGCGGGACGGAAATCCGGTGGATCATGGTGGCCACGCAACACCCAATCGAGGACATTCCCTGGGGAGAGCGCCGTGACCACACCCAAGACCCCTGTCATGTTCATCCACGGCCTGTGGCTGCACGCCACAAGCTGGCAGCCCTGGATCGATTTCTTCCAGGAGGCGGGCTACGAAGCGACCGCGCCAGGGTGGCCCGGCGTACCCGACACTGTCGCGGAGGCCCGGGAGCATCCTGAGCTGCAAGTAGGCAAGGGCATCGCCGATGTTGTCGGACATTACGCCCAGATCATCGGCCCAGCCGCGGCCAAGCCCATCATCATCGGGCATTCGTTCGGCGGGCTGGTCGCCCAGCACCTGCTCGGCCAGAATCTGGCCGCCGCCGCGGTCGCGATCGATCCGGCGCCGATCAAGGGGGTGCTCGTGCTCCCGCCAGCGCAGCTGCGCGCGGCCTCCCCGGTCCTCAGCAATCCGGCGAACCGGAACCGCGCGGTATCCCTGACCGCCCCGCAGTTCCGCTACGCGTTCGGCAACGCGCTCTCCGAGCAGGAGTCGGCGCAGTTGTATGAGGCGTGGAACATCCCCGCACCCGGCCGCCCGCTGTTCGAGGCGGCGTTCGCCAACTTCACCCCGCATTCCCCGGCGAAGGTGAACACCAGGAACTCCTCCCGCGGACCCCTCCTGCTCATCTCCGGCCAGAAGGACCACACGGTTCCCGACGTCGTCACCCACTCGACCTTCAAGCAATACCGCCACTCAACAGCCGTGACCGACCTGAGGCGCTTCGCCGACCGCGGCCACTCCCTCACCATCGACAGCGGGTGGCGCGAAATCGCCGACACCGCGCTGAACTGGCTGAATGCCCACAAACTGTAGGACATGCCGTTCTATGCCGCTCATGCGCTGGTCAGCGCGACGACAGGGATGATGCGGGCATTCTCCCGCGTAGGCGTGGCTGACAGCGAGCTAAGCCCGGCTGGCCTCCGGGCCGCCGCAGCCGTGCTGATAGCGTCGGGCTGAATCCCACGGGAACCCTCCCGGGCTCCCGTTTGCCTACAAGGTTGTAGGAGAAGACCATGGCCTCTCGGCTGAATCCGTACCTCAACTTCAACGGCAATGCCCGCCAGGCGCTGGAGTTCTACGCCAGCGTGTTCGGCGGCAACCTCACCCTCAGCACGTTCGCCGAGTTCGGCGCCAAGGACTCACCAGACGCCGACAGGATCATGCACGGGACGCTGGAGACCGACGCCGGCTACACGATCATGGGCGCCGACGTCACCAGCGACATGGAGTACCACCCCGTGGCCGGATGCTCGGTGAGCCTCAGCGGCGACGACGCCGACGCACTGCGCGGCTACTGGGAGAAGCTGTCCGCCAGCGGGACCACGACCATGCCGCTGGAAAAGCAAGCCTGGGGTGACGAGTTCGGCATGTGCGTCGACGAGTTCGGCGTCCCATGGCTGGTCAACATCAGCCAGGCGCAGGCGTAGCAGCTCATCCGGGCGCACACCCGGCCCACGAACCGCCCGTCCGCGGCGCCATGCCGCGAGCCGCAGTCGCGCACTACATCAGCCGGTGATGGGACGGATAGATCAGCCCGTGATGGAACTAGCCCCCGTTCAATGTTGTGCGGCCCTTCCCGGGCGGCAGACCTGGGGCCCGCCGCCCGGGCAGCCGACTCCGCGCCCCACAACCCGCAGCAGGCCGCAAAAGGCCCCTGGGGACAAGAGCATCGAACGGCATCACTGATACACCGGTCCGAGCCCGCTGGTCTGCCTGCGTTAGCCGACCCGGACGTCGATCTCGTGCGAGGCGATGCCGTTAGCAACGACCCGGAGGTCGTAACGGCCGTGCGGGAGGCCGGTGGGGACACTGAACGAGGTGTGCACGTGACGCCGGCGGGTGGCCACGGCCATCGTGCTGTGATCGAACGTCCGGCAGTAGTGCACATGGCCGTCCTCGCTGACCAGCCGCACGATCGGGTAGTTCGTCGCCATGGTCGCATCATCGCCGTAGGCCACGGCCTGGGTCAGGCCGTTGAACCGCTCCCCGTGAATGACATAGGAATGGCCGGGCTCCAAGTCCCGTGGGTGCTCGGTGATGTGCGGGCGCCATTCGTCGTCGGCCTCTCCCACCGGGGTGTAGATCTGCATGGCCGGGGTTCCGGCGCCGAACAGGACCTGGCCGGTGGGCAGCAGCAGCATCCGCCCCTCGTAGACGTTGCCGCCTGCGTTGGCGGGCGCAGGCGCCGGGTCGAGCAGCTTGCCGTCGAACTCGAAAAACTGCCCGTTCTGGGCATAGCCGCCGGCGTTCGGCGCGGTGCCCGCGACGCAGAGGACATGACCGTTGGGCAGCACGCAGCCCGGCGCGTCGTTGGCCTTCAGCGGCTGCCCCGGCGGGTTGTCGGGGAAGTCGGGGCCCGCGGTCCAGTTCCCGGGCGTGGCGGGATCGTGGTCTGGCTCGTAGATGGCGGTATGGCCGTTGCCGCCGACCTGGAAGGCTGTCCCGTCCGGCCGGAGCAGGCAGGGGCCGATCTCGATCGAGAAGTTGCTCTCGACCACGGATACCGGCGTCTGGCCTGCGCTGACCCAGCTGCCGGACGAGATGAGGTATTTCTCGGCCTTGGGCGGGCTCGAATCCTCGATGGCCAGTACCGTGCCGTCCGGCATGAGGGTGAAGCATTCCTCGGAGCTGGCGTCATCCTTGTTGCCCGTCGGCGACCAGGTGTCGGTCTTCGGGTCATAGATGGCGGTCCTGATGTCGTCGATCGAGCCCAGCAGCACCCGTCCGTCCGGCAGCACGCAGCATGGCGCGTCGCCGATATGGGTCCATCCCGGCGTCGTGGCCGACTGCCATGCATCATGAACCGGGTTGTAGATCTCCGCCCGGTTCCAGTCCACCTGGGCGCCGTTGTGGTACTCGCCACCGGCGACGAAGACGCGGCCGTCGGCGAGCACCGCAGAGGCGTAGTAGAGGCGCGAGTCGGTCATCGGGGCCAACTGCGACCACGTGCCATTCACGTAGTCGCCCCAATTGTCAGGCGTCAGGCGCCACCAGTTGGTGCTGGCCGATTCCTGACACATCACCGTTCCGTCGGTGAGCAGGAGCATCGTGCTGGCGGGGAATGCGGGCGGGTTGGTAAGCGGCTGCCAGGTTCCGGGCATCGCCGGCCTCCTTGTCATGAGTGGTCGTCATCAGATAGGAGGACGAACGAGCCGGGCAGATACACCGCGCCCGGCCACCGCGCTCGGCGGGCGGGCTTCAGCCGCCGGCCGCCGCGGCGGTGCCGGCACGTTCAGCGGTTGCGGAGCAGTTGCTCCATTGGCGTCGCGGACGTGTATGGATCGGCGTCGGCGACAGGCTGGCGGCGGTCGATCGCGGCAGCCAGTTCGGAGCCGGCCCGTGCGATCCGGACGGTGAGCGCGTCGCCGGATTCACCAGCCGACCCCCAGTCCTCGCCGCCTGCTCAGCGATCTGCGGACTGCGGATGGGCGCGCCAGGTATTCCAGGCCCGCCGAGCACGGCCGGCTTAGCTGCCGCCGGTGAGGCTGCGGTCGCGCTGCTCCACGCCCAACTCGCCGTATGGATAATCGGCGGCTCGCGGGTCGCTGGCGGCGTCGAGCGCGGCCGTTTCCTCGGTAGTGAGCCGCAGGTCAGCAGCCCGGAGGTTGGACTCAAGCTGTTCGATCGTGCGAGCCCCGAGGATCGTCGACGTCACCGCCGGCCGAGCCGTCACCCACGCCAGGGCGACCTCGGGCATCGACACACCGCGTTCGCCCGCGATCTTCTGCACCACGTCGATGACCTCCCAGGTGCGCCGCATCCCCCGCCGGCCGTATGCCTCCATGCCGCGATTCGGGTCCTCGCCCAGGCGGGTGGCGCCGGTCGGCCGCTCGTCGCGCTTGTACTTGCCCGACAGCCAGCCGCCGCCGAGCGGGCTCCACGGCAGCAGCCCCAGGCCCGCGTCCATCGCCGCGGGCACGATCTCCCACTCGATCTCCCGCGCCAGCAGGCTGTACTGCGGCTGTAGCGTCACCGGCCCGGCGACGTTCAGCGCGCGGGCCAGGTACACCGCCTTCGTCAACTGCCAGCCGGTGAAGTTCGACAGCCCGTAGTAGCGGATTTTGCCCGCGCGCACGAACCCGTCGAGGGTCCGCAGGGTTTCCTCCAGCGGCGTCCATGGATCAAACGCATGCACCTGATACAGATCAACCGCCTCGACCTCCAGCCGGCGCAACGACGCCTCAAGCGCGCGCGTCAGATGCCGCGCGGACAGCCCAGCACCGTTCGGAGAATCATCCAGCGGGAAGCGGCCCTTCGTGGCCAGCACCACCGGCTCAGTGACCTGAGCGGGCCGGCTGGCGAACCAGCGGCCGATGATCTCCTCCGACCTCCCATCGCCGTACACGTCAGCCGTGTCGACCAGCGTGCCGCCCGCCTCGACGAAACGGTCGAGTTGCCGGTGCGCGCCCTGCTCGTCCGTCTCCACGCCGAACGTCATGGTCCCCAGGCAGAAGCTCGACACCGAACAGCCGCTACGTCCCAAAGTGCGATAGTCCATATTTCAACCTAACGCCATCCATGCCGCTGAATCCCATCCGGTGCCCGCGATGTCCACGAGGGCACCTGCCGGTACGCTCAGCACCTGAAATCTCCCCGGAACCGCGGGCGGTTCGCACCGCCTCCACCATGACGGTGCCTCAACAGCGGCAGCAGCGTGGTGACCGGGCTCTGCGGAGAGTCGGTTGCCACGGCGGTCAGGGGCCCGGCCAGCGTGATCATCGACCCAGCCACGAGCGCCACACCCGAGCTGGATGATCTGCGCGCGAACCCCTGGCCGGCTTATGCGGCGAGGGCGGCGGCGTAGCGGCCGTTGCCGGCGAGGAGGCTGGCGTGGGTGCCAGCTTCGATGATGTGGCCGTGGTCCAGGACGGCGATCTGGTCGGCGTTGCGTACGGTGGAGAGCCGGTGGGCGATGGTGATGGTGGTGCGGCCTGCGGCGAGGGTGTCGAACGCGGTCTGGACGGCGCGCTCGGTTTCGGTGGCGTAGCAGGGTGCGGGCGATGGCGATGCGCTGCTTCTCGCCACCAGAGAAACGGTGCCCGCGGGAGCCGACCGTGGTGTCGTAGCCGTCGGGCAGCCCGGCGATCAGGTCGTGGATCTGGGCGGCGCGGGCGGCGTTCTCGATCTCGGTGTCGGTGGCCTCAGGCTTGGCGTAGCGCAGGTTTTCCCGCACCGTGGTGTGCAGGAGGTAAGTCTCCTGGCTGACCACGCCCACGATGGCGGCGAGGTCGGCGAGCCTCATGTCGCGGATGTCGGTGCCGTCGATGCGGACACTGCCGCCGGTGGGGTCATAGAGGCGGGCGATCAGAGCGGCGAGGGTGGTCTTGCCGGATCCGGTCTCGCCGACCAGGGCCAGCGTGCTGCCGGCCGGCACATCCAGGTCGACGCCGGTCACGGCGGGCCGGTCGGCGCCGGGGTAGGTGAAGCTGACGCCGGTGAGGCTGACGCGCCCAGTGATCCGCGCCGGGTCGATCTCGACCGGGTGGGCGGGGTCGTCCACGTCCACGGGCAGGTCGAGGTATTCGAAGATCCGCGCGAACAGCGCCAGCGAGCTGATCACGGAGACGCTGGTGTTGAGCAGGCCGGTCAGCGGCCGGAAGAGGCTGGTCTGCAGGGTGGTGAAGGCGACCAGGGTGCCGATGGTCATCGCGCCGGCGGTGACCGGCAGGCCGGCGGCGAGGTAGATGATCGCCGGGATCGCGGCGAAGATGATGCTCATCGAGGCCATCCGCCAGCGCCCGGCCAGCTGGGAGCGCAGCTCCAGGTCGATCAGGCGGGCCGAGGAGGCAGTGAACCGCTGCACCAGGGCCGGCCCGGCGCCCATCGTCTTGGCCAGCTGGATGCCGTTGATCGACAGGCCTTCCTCGATGGTGACGTTGAGGTTGGCCAGTTCGCGCTGCTGCTCGGTGGTGATGGCCCGGCGCATGCGGGCGACCTTGCGGCTCAGGTAGATCGCGGGCGGCATGACGGCCAGCGAAATGAGGGACAGCTGCCAGGACAAGGCGACCATGGCGACCGCGGTGGCTACCGCCGTGGTGAGGTTGGCGGCGATGGAGGTCGCGGTCGACGTCACCACGGATTCCATGCCGCCGATGTCGTTGGTGATGCGGGACTGGACCTCGCCGGTCCGGGTGCGGGTGAAGAAGGCGATCGACTGCCGCTGCAGGTGACCGAAGACGCTGGTGCGCAGCCCGTGCATGACCTGCTGGCCGACCTTCGTGCTGATCCAGGTCTGGATCACACCGAAGGCGGAGGTAACGGCGGCGATGCCGATCATCCCGGCCACCAGCAAGACGAGCAGCCGCACGTTCCGGTCCGGGAGGGCGGTGTCAAGGACTGCGCGCAGCAGGAACGGTGAGGCCACTCCGACGACGGAGGAGGCCGCGATGATGGCGGTGACGATCGCCAGCGGCCAGCGGTAGGGGGTGAACAGCCGCCCGACCCGGCGCAGCGACACCTCACGGGCCTGCGCTTTCTCCGCGGCCGTGACCGTTCTGGCTCCGCGGGACCGGCCAGCGTTACTGATCTTTGGGTTCGTGTCAGGTGACGCCAAGTGCTTGCTCGATTCTGCCGGGGGGAGGCCCGCACGACAGGCGGGTCCTCGGACAAGATAGTTACTGAGGTAACCTCAATATGAGGCTACAACAGTAACTGCTGGTACGCTATTCCAGTGACCCAGGGCCGCGAGACGACGGGCCAGCAGGAGACCGGCGCTGATGAGACGCTGGCGGAAGCCTTCCGGTCCGTCGCGCGCCAGCTGCGCGAGACATCCCAGGAGACCCTGGCCCCCTGGGACATCACCCCTTCCCACTTCCGGGCCCTGCGCGTGCTGAAGCGCCACGGGGTGATGCGCCTGTCAGACCTATCGGAGCATCTGCATATCGCGGCGCGCTCGACCACCGAGGTCGTCGACGCCCTCGAATCCCGGGACCTGGTCGAACGGCGGACCGATCCCGCCGATCGGCGGGCCACCCTCGTCGAGCTGACCGAGCACGGCACGAGCATCCTCGACGCGATCCGCGCGGCCCGCGGAACCGAGGCCGAACGGGTCTTCGGCCGGCTCAGCCAGACAGACCGCGCTCACCTCGCCCGCATTCTCCGCAAGCTCCAGAGCTGACCCCGCCCGCCGAGCCGCGAATCCGGTGGCCTCCCCCAGCGCGCTGATGCCATCGAGCACAGAGCCCGCCCACCTGTCGTTCATGGGCAACACCAAGGCCGGCCTGCCCTGGTCGACCGAGGAGGTTATGGGGAACATCGTGAGCTTCCTCCGCCAGCACCTGGGCAGCTGACCGGCTCCTGCCGCTGGCCGGCACGGTCAGAGGTTGCCGCGGACCTCCTGCTCGCGCTCGATCGCTTCGAACAGCGCCTGGAAGTTGCCCTTGCCGAAGCCGAGTGAGCCGTGCCGCTCGATCAGCTCGAAGAACACCGTCGGCCGGTCGCCGATCGGCTTGGTGAAGATCTGCAGCAGGTACCCATCCTCGTCGCGGTCGACCAGTATGCCGCGCTGCTTGAGCTCTTCGATCGGCACCCGGACAGCGCCGATGCGGGCCCGTAGCTCAGGGTCCTCGTAGTAGGTGGATGGTGTCGCCAGGAACTCCACGCCGCGGGCCCGGAGCTCATCGACCGTGCGCACAATGTCGTTGGTGGCGAGGGCGATGTGCTGGGGGCCCGGGCCCTGGTAGTACTCGAGATACTCGTCGATCTGGCTCTTCTTCTTGCCGGCGGCCGGCTCGTTGAGCGGGAACTTGACTCGATGATTGCCGTTGGCGACTACCTTCGACATCAGGGCCGAATATTCCGTGGCGATGTCGTCTCCGACGAACTCGGCCATGTTGATGAAGCCCATGACGCGGTTGTAGAAGTCAACCCACTGGTTCATCCGGCCGAGCTCGACATTGCCGACGACGTGGTCGATCGCCTGGAACAGGCGCCTGGGCGGGTCACCGGCCGCCGCGTTCGGCGAGCTGCGGGCCACGTATCCAGGCAGGTACGGACCGCGGTAGCGGGACCGGTCGACGAGCGTGTGCCGAACGTCGCCGTAGGCGGCGATCGCGGCAACGCGAACGGTGCCGTTGTCGTCGGTGAGGTCGTGCGGTTCCTCCAGCACGGTCGCGCCGGCTGATCGCGCGTGCGCGATGCAACGGTCGACATCGGGAACTTGCAATGCGATGTCGGCGATGCCGTCCCCGTGCTTGCCGTGCACGCCCACCAGGGGGCTTGCGGGGTGGACCGCGCCGTTGAGCACGAAGCGGCAGGCGCCGCTCTTGAGAACGTAGGAATGATGGTCACGCTGCCCGGTTGCCGGTCCGGCGTAAGCGACCAGCTCCATCCCGTAGACGAGCTGGTAGTACGACGCGGCCTGGGTGGCATTGCCGACGACCCAGACGAGAGCGTCCCAGCCGGTGATCGGGAACGGATCGCTGGATGGGTCGCAGTGGACCAGCCCGACCAGCTGACCCAGCTGCTCGACACTCAGGCCCGCGAGACGTTCCTGGTCGGTGAGGGTTTGCTCGATGGTCATGGCTGCCTCCGGCTTCAGCGACCTACCGTTACAGGCGTAGTGAAGCAGAGTCGCGGACCGATGCGCAATCGGTCACATAGAGACTGCCCAGATAGCTCAATTGGTACAGCAGATCTCGTTAATGACTAGCCATAATGCTAAGCTGTTCTGATTGCTGCCGACGTCGCCCGCGTGGGCGCCGGACCTGGGAGAGACCGCATGCCGACGAGGGATCTCGACGAGCTGGACGTCAGGCTGCTCCGCTTGCTCCAGGAGCGCCCCCGCGCCGGAGTCCTGGAGCTCTCCAGGGCGGCCGGGGTGGCCCGTGCGACAGTCAACGCGCGAATGGAGCGATGGCAGGCCACCGGTGTCGTGACCGGGTACGGACCGCAGATCGACCTCGTAGCGGCCGGGTTCCCGGTACAGGCCCTGGCTACCCTGGAGATCATGCAGGGCCGGCTGGACGAGGTCACGGCGCTGCTGACCTCGCTGCCGGGCGTGGTCGAGGCGTATGCCACCACGGGTACCGGCGATGTCGTCTGCCGGCTCGCCGCCACCTCGAACGGTGAGCTGCAGTCCCTTCTTCTCGAGCTGAACAAGGCCGACGCGATCCGCAGATCGACGAGCGTCGTGATTCTCTCGGTGATCGTTGCTCCCCGGGCGGTTCCGTTGCTGCGTGACTCGCGCCAGTCTTGAACGTCGCGCCGCACGCGGTCCCGGGCGCCTTACGCCTCGCGGCATGCGTCTGCCCCGATCTGGTCAGGCGGAGAAGAAAAGACGTCCTGGAGACTCGACCAGGATCCGGTGCCGGTCTGCCTCGTCTGGTGCCCAGTCGGCAAGCAGGTTCAGCAACTCGCCCGTGTCGCGTTGCCCGTCCGGCAGGTGCGGCCAGTCCGAGCCCCAGATCAGCCTGTCCGGCCGGGTGGACACGAGCGAGCGCCCGAGCGGCTCGACGTGGCTCAGCGGCTTGGTCTTCGCGATCCGGTACGGCCCGGACAGCTTGATCCAGCAGCTGCCCTGGGCGAGCAGGCCGAGCAGCCGCTCGAAGTCCGCCTGGGTCAGGCCGTCAGCTTCCAGCATGTAGCCCATGTGGTCGATGACGAACCAGTCCTCGAGATCGGCCAGGAACGGCAGCAGATCACGCACGATCGTCCCGGGTGTGTAGAACTGGATGTGCCAGCCGCGTGGCCTGGCCCGCGCGGCCATCCGGCGCACGTACGCGATGATCTCCGCGGTCGGCCAGCTCGCGCGCGCGAACAGGTCGAGCCGGATCGCCCGCACCCCCAGGTCGTGGTACCGGTCGAGTTCAGCGTCGCCGGTGTCCTCCTCGATGCGGATGACGCCACGGCCGCGCGGGCCGACCCGGCGGAGCACCTCTGCGAGCAGGCGGTTGTCGGTCCCGTAGAAGGTCGGCTGCACCAGCACCATCCGCTCGATCCCAAGCACCTCCGTCATGCGCAGGTACTGCTCGAGCGTGGCGTCCGGGAACGTGTACAGCGGGTCGGGAACGTGCGGGAAGCCGGGCTCGAAAACGTGGAAGTGGGTGTCGCACGCGCCAGCTGGCATCGTGAAGCGCGGCCGCGTGTTCGTCTCGGCCGCCCGCATCGGCGTGGTCGGCAGGATCTGTGTCACGGGCTCGCTCCTCGGGCCGACTCGCCGCGGTGCCACTGGATGAACTTCTCGGCGCGCGCCGAGGCGGCGGTGAAGAGCAGGTCCGTGTCGGTCCCGGTCAGCTGGAGCGGGCAGACACCGAGCGGCACCAGGTCATCCAGGATGGCCAGGTCCGCGATGCCGCCCACCATCAGCAGCTTCCCGTGTCGCTGGCAGGCACCGGCCGCTGTGGCGATGGCGTCCCGCACGCGCGGGTCGTCGTAGCGGCCGGGCACGCCCAGCTCGGCCGTGAGGTCGTTCGCGCCGATAGCTAGCATGTCCACGCCGTCGAGCTGCGCGATCGCGTCGGCGCCGGCGATACCCGCGGGTGTCTCGATCAAGATCTGCACGATCGTCGCGTCGTCCAGCGCCGGGTTCAGCGCCGCCGCGGGCGTAGGTCGCATGCCGAGTTGCGGCACCATCGCGAGCTGCGAGCGCTGGCCGCGCGGGGCGAACCGGCACGCCCTGCTCACCGTTCGCGCTTCCTCCACTGACTCGATCCGCGGCGCCACGATGCCCTGCGCACCGCAGTCGAGCAGCCGCCCGATCGCTCCGTACTCCCGCTCCGGCACGCGGACGAACGGCGTCATGCCGAGGTCGCCGGCCGTCGCGCAGAGCCGCGCCGCGACGTCGAGGGGCATGGTCGAGTGCTCAAGGTCCACCATGATGCTGTGGTATCCGCAGCTCTGCGCGATGCGTACGACATCGGCCGTCCGGCTGCTGCGGATGCCGAGCATCAGCGTCAGCTCGCCACTGCGCAGCCGATCCAGGAACGGGTTGCGCCGTGAGGCGAGCATGATCGTCATCCTTTTCTTGACGCCATCGCAGGATCAGTGGCCTTGCTGGTCCCCGTGCGCGCGGGTATGCGGTTTCGCTGCGCCGAAGAGGACGTCCATCAGATGGGGGTGATTCGCGATCTCCTCAGCCGGCCCGGTCAGCGCGACGGCGCCTGCCCTCATCACCGTCGCGTGCTGTGCGAGCGACAGCCCGAACCGGACGTTCTGCTCGACCATCAAGACAGTCGCGCCGGCCTTGTTCATCGCCACGATGCTGCCGGAGATGAGGGCCAGGCTGCGCGGGTCGAGGCCCAATGTCGGCTCGTCCAGCAGCACGACCTTGGGTTCGAGCATCAGGGCGCGGGCGAACTCGACCATGCGCCGCTGTCCGCCGGACAAGGCACCGGCGGCGGCGTCGGGACGCTCGGCGAGCAGCGGGAACATCTGCGTGAGCTGCTGATAGCGCGCCTCGATGTGCTTGCGGCGCCGGCGGATGACGTACGCCCCCATCAGCACGTTCTGACGGACCGTCAGCCGCGCGAACAGGCCGTGCCGCTGCGGGACACAGACGACGCCTTCGCGCAGGATCGCCTCCGGCGGCCTCCCCGTCAGGTCGACCCCGCCGATGACCACAGATCCGCTTCGAGGTCTGAGGATTCCGCTTACCGTCTTCAGGACGGTCGATTTGCCCGCCCCGTTGGGCCCGACGATGCAGGTGATGCCGCCGTCGGCGACGTGCAGGTCGACGCCGCGCAGGATGTCGAGGCCGCCATACCCGGCCCACAGACCCTCTATCCGGATCATGCCGTTGACTCCGCGGGCGCGAGCGCGACTTCGTCCCCGAGGTAGGCATCGATCACGGCTCGGTCGCCACTCACCTCGGCCACGGTTCCGCTGGCGATGATCTTTCCATTTGCCATCACGTAGACGCGCTCACACAAGCTGGACAGGAAGGCGAGGTCGTGCTCGACGAGCAGGACGCCGATGCCGCGCAGGCGTAGCGACCGGATCATGTCGGCGAGCCGTTGCGAAAGTGCGGGGCTGATTCCTGCTGCGGGCTCGTCGAGCATGACCAGGACCGGGTCGAGCCACAGCACCTGCGCGAGTTCGACGAGCTTGCGTTGCCCGTAGCTGAGCTCGGCGGGGCTCGTGTCGGCATACGCGGCCAGCCCGAGCTCGTCGAGAACGGCGAATGCCTGGGCACGTTCCGCGGCGGTCACCCGGCGCAGCCACAGCCGGGCGAAAGACAGGCGCCGCTGCGGGATGACAACATTTTCGATCACGGTCAGGCTCGGGAACAGCCGTGGGAGCTGATAAGTCCGCGCCAGCCCGGCATGCGCCCGCGCCGGGCGTCCGCGGCGCTCGACGTGCCGGCCAGCCAGGATGACCTGACCCGACGACGCGGCGACGGTACCGTCGATGAGATTGAATACCGTCGTCTTGCCCGAGCCGTTGGGGCCGAGCAGCCCGGTGATGCTGCCGCGGGCTACGGCCAGGTCGACCCCGTCGACCGCGCGGAGGCCGCCGAAGACCTTCAACAGCCCGCGGGTCTCGAGCACGTCCGCGGTGCGGTCCCGGCGCGTGCCGCCTCCCGGGAGCGCGGCGTCGCCAGGACCTGTGCGTACCGTCGCCACCGGTGCGGCGCGCCGGGCCCTGCTTCGCCGCCAGTAGGTGGTCACGGTGGGGAGCACACCACGCGGCAGGAAGAGCACCACGGCACCCAGCAGGCCGCCGAACAGCAGCAGCCGGATCGCCCCGGCATCGGCGCCGCCCAGGCTGGTGCTCGTGATGTTCGCAAGCGGTTCGATGATGAACGCCCCGAGCACCGGGCCCCACACCGTGCCGCGCCCGCCCAGCAAGGCTGACAGGACGATCAGCATGCTCGTGACGATGTCGAACACGGCGCTGACGTTGAGGAACGTCACGTAGTAGGCGTAGATGCCGCCCGCGATTCCGACGAACGTCCCGCCGAAGACGAACGCGATCATCTTGTAGACGGCGGTGCGCAAGCCGAGTCCGGCCGCCTTGTCCTCGTCGCCGGAGATCGCGAACAGGCCGAGGCCGAGTTTGCTGCGCCGGACAAGAACGGAGACCGCGACGGTGAGGACGAGCAGGCCGAGCAGGGGGTAGTAGAACGGCCAGTTCTGATAGGACAGGCTCCACGTCGGCAGCGGCAGGGCGAGGCCCTGGCTGCCGCCCGTCAGCCCGGACCAGGTCGTCGCCACCACGCCGAGCAACTGGAGCGCGGCGAAGGTGACGATGACGAAGTACATGCCGCGGGTGCGCCATGTGACCAGGCTCAGCACCGCGGCCGCCAGCGCGCACACCAGGCCCCCGGCGAGGCAGCCGACGAACGGCGAGACGTGGTGTTTCGCGGCGAGGATGCCCGTGGTGTACGCGCCGAGTCCGATGAAGGCGCTGTTGCCGAGAGAGATGTAACCGGCGTAGCCGCCCATGATGTTCCATCCGCTCGCGCCGATCGCCAGCAGGAACGTCAGGATGAGCACGTTCTGGTAGTACAGGTTGCCCGACACGAGCGGGAGGACAACCAGAACGGCCAGGGCGAGCGCGATGACCGCGCGGCGCGCGAGGGTCAGGGTCATGTGGCCACGTCCTGCCGCGCCGCCCGGGTGAATAGGCCCTGCGGCCGGATCAACAGCACCACGAGTATCAGCAGCGTCGGGACGGCCGCCGCCCAGCGCACCGAGATGTAGGCCGATGTGACCGCCTCGCCCACACCGAGCAGCAGGCCCGCCGCGAACGCGCCGGGAATGCTGCCGAGGCCGCCGAGGATGACCACGCTCAACGTCAGCCCGATCCATACGTCCTGCGAGTCGGGGGTGAACTGGTAGAGGAAGCTCAGGGCCGCCCCGCCGAACGCGGTGCTGGCCGTCGCGATCGCGAAGATCCACGCTCCGACGCGGGCTGGCTCGACACCCACCAGCCGGGCCCCTTCCGGGTTCTCCGACGCCGCCGTGATCGCGTGACCCAGCCACGTCCGCCTGACGACGAGCTGGAGCACAACCGTGACGCCCAGCGCGAGCAGGCAGGCGTAGAGCTGCGCGCGCGGGATCACCAGGGAGCCGAGCCGGAACGCCTCGTTGAAATACCGCGGTGTGGTGCCGGTCGGGTTGGGTCCCCAGGCCAGCGCGATGCAGGCCTCGGCGATGATGGCGAGCGCGAACGTCGCGACGATGGTCAGCCCGTGATCGATGCGCTGCACGCGCTGGATGACCAGCTTGTACAGCGCGACGCCGAGAACCGCCAGCGGGACCGTCACGATGAACGCGCCCAGGATCGGGTCGATGCCGAACCGCGACCACAGGCCATAGCACAGGTACGCCGACAGGATCAGGAACGCGCCCTGCGCCATGTTGACGATCTTCATTACGCCGAACGTAAGGGTCAGCCCGGTCGCCATCAGCGCGTATACGCCGCCGATCAGCACGCCGAAAACGAGCGTCTGGGTCAGCTCGAGCATCAGCTCCCCCAGCCCGGCTTGGGGTTCACGACGTGGGTGGTGGTGGCCGCGGACTTGGGCGCGACGATCTGAAGTTCGCCGCTCTGCCACTGCGCGAGCAGCAGGCTGCCTTGAGGATCACCGGCCGCGTCCCACCTCAGCGGCCCGACGATGGTGTTCACGGTGTGCGAGTGCAGCCAGGTCGCCAGCGCCTTCTGGTCGATGCGCCCGACCGCCTTGACGGCCGCGGCGAGCACCTGGCCCGCGGTGTAGGAGTTCGCCGCGTCCTCGGTGGGAGCGCCCCCGAACTTCTTCGTGTAGGCGGCCACGAAGCCGGCGTTGCCGGGGTACTTGGCCTTTGCGCTCCATGCTTCCGCGGTGAACACGCCCCCCGTGTTGTGCTGGCCGATCGCGCTCGGGTAGGTCTCGACGGCCGGGGCGTTCGTCTGGAACATCATCTTCGGGCTGAACTTCAGCTTCTCCAGTGACCGGACGAACTGCGCGCCGTCGTCGGCGACCGCGCCCTGGATGACCAGTTGCGGCTGGGCGCGCGCGACGGCCGAGGCGATGGTGTCGAAGTTCGTTGTGCTGGGATCGTAGGTCTGGTCGTAGACCGTCTTGATGCCGAGCGCCTGGAGCTTGGTCTTGAAGACCGCGACCGCCGGGCTTGCGCTCGGATCGTCTTGGGTGATGTACGCGGCGGTCGCGGGCCGCTCGCTGGCCGGCAGCGAGCTGATCCACCCGACGAACCGGTCCGGCTCGGTCGTGGTGGTGCCTGGCTGGGCGAAGAACAGGTTGGTGAAGCCGCGGGTGAACAGCGACGCGGACCCGCCGGATGGCTCGACGTACAGCATTCCCTGCCGCGCGGCGATCGCCGAGGCCGGCGCGTTGAGCAGCGAGGAGAACGTGCCGAGCAGGAGGGCGACCTTGTCCTGGCTGATCAGCCGGGTGTAGTCCGAGGCGGTCTGGTTCGGGTTGAAGCCGTCGTCGAGTACGTTCAGCTTCACCTTGCGGCCGAGCAGGCCGCCCGCCGCGTTGAGCTGCGACGCCCAGAGCTGGTAGCCCTGGTAGCCGGACTTCGACACGTCGGCGACGGGTCCGGTCAGCGGCAGCGACATGCCGATGGTCAGTGGGCCGGATGATTGCGTGGAGCTCTGCGATCCGGCCGACGAGCAGGCCGATACCGCGAGCGCTGTGATCGACACGGCGGCGGCGAGATACTTGATGGATCGCGGGTGACATCGTTGATCACTCATGGTGCGACTCCCCATTGGTGTGCGGATAGGGCTCTCCATCCAGCCCGGGGACGGTGACGGCTGACGGGTCGTTGGCGCCGCGGACGAGTTGGCTGCTGGCGTAGTCGGTGACGGCGCCGGAGAGCAGTTGCCGGGGGTCCTCCATCACCACGCGCAGCCTCGTGGTCAGCGCGAACCAGTCGTCGGGGCTGTTGACGGCCGGTTTCTCGTGGACGCTCACCGAGTCCGCGCCGACGCTGACGCGCTCGGCGGGACGCGCTTCGAATCGCGGGTAGCCCGCGAACATCTGCCCGCCGAGATCGGAGGTCGCGCGCAACGAGGCCCACAGCCGGCGGTACCCGTCCTCGAGCGAGGCGACGGCGGCCACGTTCGTTCCGTCGAAGGTCTCGAAGACCGGAGCGTGCGGCGCGATGAACAGCCGGTCGCGCGCCATCCGCCCGCGCGAGGTGGCGCGCATCACCCCGGCGACGCTGTTGGATTCCTCGGTCACGCCCGCCGTCGGTCGCCCGGCCCGGCCCGCGATGATCACCATCGCGCGCTCCCACGCGATGTCGAGTTCGTCGAACCACTCGATGAGCCGGTGAGCGATGTCCATGCCGGTCAGGAAGAACGTCGCGATCATGACCTTGTTGAACGGGACGGGAAGATCGTCGGCCGGACCGTTGAGGTAGTCCCGCCGCACCGTGGTCATGGTGAGATAGGACGGATCGTCCAGCGCCTGCTCCAGGCGACGCTCGGTCAGCCGGCAGCTGTAATCCACCATCGTGGCGATGGCCTGCTCGCGGCCAGCGAACGCGCGGACCGCGATCTGGTCCCGCCAGAGACCGGCCGAGCTGGCGGCACGCGCAGCCTCGCAGGCATCGAGCAGGCGCTCGGCGTCGGCGCGCCAGCCGCCGACCGCGTCGACCTCGCGCATCCGCGCGAGGGTGGCCAATGCTGGGCCGAGATGGGACACGGCGGCCAGTTCCTTGAATCCACGCGCCGACAGCCGGTAGGCCTCGATCGAGGGAAGCGAGCCGTTGCCTGGGAACAGCGCGAGGTCGGTTCCGGTGGCGACGAGCAACGGGTCGCGGGCCGTCTCGCGCACGACGGTCTCCGCGAGGTGCGCGCCGATGCTCGCCGGCCCCGCGGTGTACGTCGTGAACAGCTCGATCAGCTCGGCACTCTCGAACGCGTTCATCGGCGGCCTCAGCGGGATTCGAAAGACAGGGAGTAGCGGACGGTCTCGGCGGCAAAGCGCAGCTGCGGCGTCAGCGAGTTCGACACGACCAGCTCGATGCCGGCGGCATTGTCACCGAGCACCGCGACGTCGGTGCCTCCGCACGTCGGGAAGCAGGCGACGACGTGCAGCGACCCGCCGTCCCATTCGTAGATCTGCGAGTCGAGGACCGGGTGCGGGTCAGCCGGCGTCCCGAGGATGAAGTTGATCCGGATGACCAGCAGGCGCCCGTCCCGGCGCACGACTGCGAGCTCGCGCGCGCCGAGGCCGTCGAGAGTCTGGATGCCGGTGAACCGTTCGCCGTCCCACCGCATCACGCGGGTCGGTGCGGCGATGCACGCCACGACGAGGTATGTCGCAGCGCCGTCGTCGAACGTCGCGAACGCGCGCCCGGCCTCGGTGGCCAGCTTCTGGTGCGGTTGCAGCCGTTCGCCATCCCAGCGGTAGAGCACGCTCGGACCCATGTGCTCCGCGTGAGCGACGAAGAACGTGCCGCCGACGGAGAAGCCGTGCCAGTTGTAGGCCCAGCGCGAGGGGATCCGCTGGTGCTCGACGAACGAGGCGCCGTCCCACTCGTAGACGACCGAGTCGCGGTTGCGGTCCTCGTGTCCGGCCCGGACGACGCCCTGAGCCAGCCCGAGGAAGTGCCGCCCGCCGATGCTCCAGTGCTTCCACTGCTTCGCCGCAAAGGTCGCAACGCTCTGGAACGGGACGAATTGGTCCCGGTCCCACGCGAAGATCCGTGATTCGGTCGCGAACTCATATGGGCCGGACCCGGTCCTGATGCTGGCGATGGCGAGAAACGAGCGCTCGCCGATGGTGAAGAATTCCGCGTCTTCGCCGCCCGGGGCCGGCAGCGTCGACCAGGGCTCGAAACGTCCTCCCGACAGCCGCAGCAGCAGCAGTTCGGTATCGCTGTCACCGCCGTTCATACCGGGCGGGCTGCCGGGCATGTCCCGGGCGAGCTGCGGGATCGCGAGCAGCTCCAGGCCAGCCACCGTGAAGGCCTCGACGGCGCGCGCACCGGAAGTGGGTATCCGTTGCATCTCGGTGAGTGCGACTCGCATGGCATCACTACAGCAACTGCCAGAGACCGAAACAAGTAATCTGGAGTTACTATCGGCGACATACAGCGTTAATGGATGTGACGCATGCTCGATGTCCGCAAACTCATTATGTTGCGAGCTGTAGCCGCCGAAGGCTCCATCGCGGCGGCTGCCCGAGCGTTGAGGTACACGCGATCGGCGGTCTCGCAGCAGCTGTCGTCTCTCGAGAGCGAGGCGGGAACCTCCCTCGTCCTGCGGCGCGGCAACCGGGTCACCCTCACCCCGGCCGGCCGCGCGCTGGTGGAGCACACCGAACGGATCCTCGTTGAGTTGCGCGCCGCGGAAGCGACGCTGGCCCGAGACGACCTGACCGTAAGCGGGCTGCTGCGGGTCGGCGTCCCGTTCCGCGAAGGACCGCAAATCATGAGCCACGCTCTGATGCAGGTTCGCCAGCAATTTCCGAAGATTGAGATACGGCTCGTCGCCACCACCGACGAAACAGGTGCCGACGCGGTGCTGCGCGGCCAACTGGACATGGCGATCGTGTCGCGCATCGGCGCACCGCATCCCTCTCCGGTACCGGGCCTGCGCGAGTGGGACCTTGGCCACGACGCCCTGCGCCTCTGCGTTCCGGACGACCATCGCCTGGTCAAGGCCGACCGGTGCACCATGGCCGAGTTGCGTGACGAAGCCTGGATCGTCTGCCCGGCCAGCACGATCGGGCGCCTCACTGTGGCCCTGTGCCTCTCGGCCGGCTTCGAACTGCAACTCGCGGCCACCGTCAACGACATAGGAACAGCGATCGGCCTGGTCGGCATCGGCTGGGGCGTCACCATCGCCCCGGAGCGCACCCCCGCGGGTACCAATATGCACGTGGCGCGCATCCCCATCGACGGCGTCGACACCGTCCGGCACAGCATCCTGATCGTCCGCGACGGCGAGCACCTCTCACCCTGCATCGCGGCGGCGATCGTCGCCGTCCGTGGCGTGAGTGCGCAGCGGTGGGGGGCGCCCGTCCGCTGACGGAACGGACGCTGGATGCCGCACCCTAACGAGCGCAAATCCGCTCCGGGCTCGTCCAGGCGAGCCCAATTCCGCTCCGGGCTCGTTCCGGGATGCAGGCAGGCGTCGGACAGCCGTTCCAGCTGTCCTGGGCAGCGGGCCGCGGGTCCGGCCGGGCCTGTATCTAGCGGGCCGGGGCTTGCTCTGTATGGGTGCAGGGGAACTGCTGATGGTGCCCCATGGTGTGCCGGGCCCCGGCCTGCGGCTGAGGTTCGCCAGCTATCAATGCGCAGGCTCCCAGCCGGCTCTTGCCGAATCAACTTAATAATTCTACTATATAGCGGACGAGGCCCGGCAAGGGGAAAGCGCGGAGGCTTGCCATGACCCGGTTGAATGTGATCAATGCGCGGTGCGCGGCACTGTTCGTCTCAGGGCTCCAGCGATCGGACGCCCCGGCCGCTGACGCGGTGGCGGAGGTGATCAGGCGCACCGTGCGGGAATTCGGCATCCGTGGCTGCGCCAGCCGGATGGCGCAGGAGTTCGGCGACCACCCCGAGACGGCCTGCGACCGCATGCGGTGGGTCCGGCAGCTTGTCGGCGAGGTGCCGGCCCGCTCCTGCCCGCGTGCCGCCCAGCCAGCCACCGAGAATGCCTGGCGCGCTGCCTGAGCACGTCAGTCCCGCCCCGCGGTCAATCGGTTTCCTGACCGCTCATCGCACGGTGCGGTGTTGACGCCGCTGACTTGCGACCCCAGGCCAGAAAGAACAGGTTCGGGATTATCAGCGTGCACGGGTCGTCCAGGTGCTCGCGCACGGCCCGGTCCAGCTGGTCAAGCTCGCCCTGTTGCGCGAGGGTTCGCCTGCCGGTGGGGCGCTCTTTGCCGTTTCGGCGCTTTCAGCTGGGGCACACTGGTGGCGCGAGGATCATCGCCGGAAGGATCGATGCCGTGCCAGCGACTGTTCCCGTCATCGATCTAGCGCCCTGGTTGGCCGGCGGAGGTGCCGCGGATGCGCCCGGTCGTCAGCGACTACATCGACCGCATGCACGCGCTGTCGGACGAGCTGATGGGGCTGTGCGCGGTCGCCCTGGGCCTGGAGGCCGGGTTCTTCGCCCCGTTCCTGGACCATCCCACCTACGGGGTGAACCTCAACTGGTACCCGCCGGCCGATCCGGCCACGCCACTGGAGCCGGGGCAGTACAGGATCGGGCCGCACACCGATTTCGGCACCGTCACGGTGCTCGACCGGGAGCCTGGCCTCGGCGGCCTCCAGATCTACACCCCCGTCGGAACCTGGGAAGACGCCCCTTACGATCCGGCCGG
>WNFD01007605.1_pt1 | contig 21704 bp, 18 predicted proteins | sample 5400491 | NCBI WGS metagenome assembly WNFD01 (sample SAMN13153343, study PRJNA577476) | soil metagenome | isolation source: 120 cm saprolite under Douglas fir tree site 2 hole 2 replicate 2 | place: USA:California | collected 2015-04-18
CGAACCTTTTGCCGACCTTTATCTGGAAAAGCCGGTCAATCCGGAAGAACTGATCATCATTGTGAATGAGCTGCTGAAACACCGGAACGGTTCACCGCCGCCTGAGACGCAGGACATCCGCTGAGATCGAGACGCCGCCCGTTATCGCGCGGGCGTCGCCACGGAAGTTGCCGCCGCTTCCGCCAGGATGCGGTGGTGAATCGTAAACAGCGCCAGTTCCAGCCGGTCTGAAACGCCGATCTTGTCGTACACGTTGCGCAGGTAGTTTTTGATGACCTGCTCGGTGGTGCCCAGTTGGGTGGCGATTTCCTTGTTCTTATAGCCCTGCACGATCAGGGCGACGATCTTCAGTTCCTTGGCGGTCAGGCGGTCGCGAACGCGCGCGCCGACCAGATCGTTCTCGGCGGTTTCCTTGCTTTCGTGCGTGTCCTGCACCCAGGTTTCACCCTTGCTGACCTTGCGCACGCACTGCACCAGGGCCTCGCCGCTGACGTTGCGGTAGATCACGCCGTGCACGCCATTGGTGATGAAATGGCGCGAATCCTGCCCGGTGTCGGCGATGACCACCAGCTTGGTCTTGTATTTCCGGGCGGAATCCACCACGGTCTGCAGGCTGGTGCTGAGTTCGGCGCCGAACAGCATGACGGACGCGTGAAATTTCTCCAGCGCCATGTTCATTTTGTCCGAAGTCTCGGCCTGCGCCACGATGCGGAGGTCGTCTTCCACCGCCAGGACCTTGGCCACGCCGGTGCGGAAGATTGCTTGGTTATCAGCCAGGATGATCTTCAGCATTTATTTGGTTCCTTTGCTTGTCCGGATGAATTTGTACTCGTCAATCACGCAGGCGACACCGTTTTTCTGCTTTTTGCCTTTCGCGCCTTTGATAGCGCCGTCTTTGCGAACAACGCGCCCTGTGCACCGGACTTCCACGTCCCCCGGGGTGCCCAGGACTTCGGCGGGCAGGGTGATGTCAAATTCAATGGATGAGCCGACGGCCAGTTCGGTGTTGCTCTGAATGTAAACGCCCGCGGAACTCAGGTCCGAGGTGGTGCCTTTGCCCACCGATGTGCCCTTTTTCTGCCGGATTTTGATCGGCAGTTCCAGCGGGAATCGCTTCCCTGTGCGTGCTTCAGACATTAGCTTCCCTCGCGCAACCCTATCCCGAGGCGGTCGAACCGTGCGCTCCAAAGGAATAGAAGGATGATCAGGTTTATATCATGAAAAAGCCCCAAAGGACAGAATCATCATACAGTTAGGCAATAGCGGAAATCCTCGGGGCCGGAAGTTTCGACGGAAGCAATCGGCAGTCGGCATTCAGCCAGGGAGACATTTCCGGCAGTCCTGAATCGTTGTTGAATGCGGGCGCCGCATTCCAACTCTTCACGAAAATGTTTCGTTGGCTGAATGCTGAGTGTTGACTGCTGATTGCTGATCGAAAAACTGCCGGGTCTTGAAACCGAAGATTACAGCCATGATGTTCATCGGAAACGACTGAGCGCGGGTATTGAGATCGCGGATCAGGGCGTTGTAATGGCTGCCGGCATTTTGGATGTTGTCTTCAATGGAATTGAGCGCCCCCCGCAGCGACGTGAACTGCTCCGAGGCGCGCAATTGCGGATAATTCTCGGCCACGGCGAACAGGTTTTTCAAGGCCCCGGAAAGCTGGTTTTCCGCCTGGGCGCTGGCCTGGGGCGTATCCGCATGCATGGCCCGAGCGCGAAGTCTCGCGATGTCTTCAAAGGTGTCCTTTTCGTGCGCGGCGCAGCCTTTTACGCTTTCAACCAGACTGGGTATAAGGTCGTGCCGCCGATTGAGCTGAGCGACGATATCCGACCATGCGAATCTCGATCGCGCGCGCAACTCCACAAAACTGCTGCACATCCCGATGAGAATTACACCGGCCAGCGCCGCCAGAACCACGACCACGATGAGCGTCATTGCACTCTCCAGGAATGGGCTTGAGCGGAGGGTATCACAGTGGGAGCTGCTGGCTGCCGGCCTCTGGCTGCTAGCTGCTGGACTGGTGGTATTTGGTACTTGGTATTTGGTATTTCCGCATTCCGTGTCTTCAAGCAAGTACCGACTAACCAAATACCAGGTACCAAATACCAGCAGCCGGCGCGGCTGGCAGCCAGCAGCCAGAAGCCAGAAGCTGCCGCTATGATTTTTAATAGCTCTTCTGTCTGCTTTTTACACAATTCAATAAGCGGATTCCCAAAATGGGAATGAATGTATGTAACTGATTGACTCTTAAAGCTGTACGAGATGGCCTGAGGTTGGCATCGCTTCTGCTAACAATTTGGATCTGTCAAAGCGGTCTTTTGAGCATTCTGTCATTTCTTAGAGAAGCCTAACCCTACACAAATTGCGGAAATCTTTTAAGGAGCCACATCATGGGCAAGAGAAGTTTCCTGGTAATGTTAGCGGGCATCCTCCTTCTGTTACCTGGAATTCCTGGTTTTGCGCAGGAATCCGCGGTGAAGGGAAGTTTGGGAGGACTGGTGCTGGATTCATCCGGCGCAGTCATTCCCGGAGCGGACATCAAACTGACCGGCCCCACCGGCACGCGGACCACCAAATCGGACGAGGAAGGCAAGTTCCTTTTTTCCCTGCTGCCGCCGGCCACTTACAACGTCAGAGTTGAGAAGTCGGGCTTCAAGGCATCCGAAGCCAAAGGCATTGAAATCGTGGTCGGCCGCCTGGCCAGTCTCAAAATGCAGCTTGAGCCCGGAGCCGTCAGCCAGACCGTCGAAGTAAGCGCCACGGCGCTGACCGTGGATGTCACCTCCACCGCCTCGGGCGCGGACCTGAACGACACGTTTTATTCCAAGGTCCCCACCCCTCGCAATGTCTCGGGACTGTTCTATGTAGCGCCCGGTGTTGCCGACAGCGGCGGGGCCGGCCAGGCCAATCCTTCGATCTCCGGCGGTTCCGGCCTTGAGAACCTCTATATCGCCGACGGTGTGAACATTACCGACGCCGCCTTTGGCGGACTGGGTACCTTTACCCGCCAGTATCTTTCCGTGGGCAGCGGTATCAACCTGAGCTTCATCAAGGAAGTCCAGGTAAAGACCGGCGGTTTCGAGCCGCAATACGGTCAGGCCACCGGCGGAATCGTGCAGATCGTTACCAAATCGGGAAGCTCCGACTACCACGGCGCCATTGCCGGTTATGCCGCTCCCGTATTCGGGCAGGCGACCCGCAATCAGGTGGATTCCGTTCGCCTGAACCAGCAGGACGAGCTGCTGAATCAGGGGAATTACGACGCCAGCGCTGAGCTGGGCGGCTACATTCCCGGTTTCCGCGAAAAATTGTTTTTCTTCGGCGCTTACAACCCGACACTGGGCGCAAACTATTCGCTGCCCGCCCGGGTTCTGCAGTCCGGACCCGGTGTTACTCCGGTTCCGGTCGGCCTGTTTACGCAACTGGGCGGAAAGCAGATCTACGGCCGCACCTTCACCAACAACTATGCGGGAAAGCTCACGTGGAAGCTGAACGAAAAGCACAGCCTCGAAACTTCTCTGTTCGGCGACCCGTCTTCGAATAACTTTTCGAATTATCGTCCGCCGTCTCTGGCGCCGCCGCTTTCGTCGGAAAACAACACTGCCTTCAGCCGCTGGGATTACGGTACACGGAACTGGGTGCTCCGCTACAACGGCACTCTGTCGCCCACATGGACGGTGAACGCGAACTTCACCTGGAACAAAAACACGTTCAACGAGACCCCGCAGTTCCCGAATACGTTCTCGGTCACGGATACCACCCTCGGCAATTTGCAATTCGTCCGCCAGGGGCTGGGCTTCGTGGAAGATCATAAAGCCAACGATTTTGCCTACTCGATCGATACTTCCAAAATCGTCCATGCGTTCGGTCAGCACACTTTCACCATCGGTTTCAACACCGATTTTCTCAACTACGACGATTCCAAGAGCCGCACCGGCGGCCGGTTCCCCGTCCCCGACACTGGCGATCCCGCGCGTAATATGGCGATCTACCAGTGCGCGACGGCGACCAACGCCCTTGGCTGTCCGATCAATTTCATGTCCAATGCGGAATTCACTTTGAAAACCGATTCCGGATGTACGGCCTGCCCGATCATGACGCTGCCCGACGGCACCACGTCTCCTGTGTATCTGAGCAACAATCGCGGCGAGTTTGGTCCTCCGCTCGCGCAGACGGAAGGCAAGTATTATGCCGGCTATATCAGCGATGCCTGGACGATCAACAAATACGTCAGCGTGAATCTGGGCCTGCGCTGGGAGCAATACCACATGCAGGGCGTGCAGCAGGGTTATACCTTTACCGACAACTGGGCGCCGCGCCTGGGCGTGGTGGTCGATCCCTGGGGCAACCGCAAGAGCAAGGTCTATGCGAACTTCGGACGTTACAACTATCAGATGCCGCTGGATGCGGCCATCCGATCGCTCAGCGCCGAGCTCGATATATTCAACCTGAACTTCGCTCCCGCGAGCGTGGGCAATGTGGTTACCCTGAATCCCAATGGCAGCGTCAACGTCATTCCCAATGCCGCACACCTGCTCAACGGCCTTGGCGCCACCGCCGGCAATGCAAACGGCGCGACCATCTTCTCGAACCAGGCCGCGACCGAGGGCTTTGCTCCGGGCACCAGGATGCAGTATGAAGACGAATGGGTCGTTGGGTTCGAGCGCGATCTCGGTCATGGAATGGTCGTGAGCGCCCGTTATCTTGATCGGCGTTTGCGGCGCGTGGTGGAAGACGTGTCCGGAGTCTCTCCGGAAGGCGCGGTGGCCGGTGAAATTCAGCAGTTCGTCATCACCAATCCTTCGAAGAACACTGATCTGTTTGCGAATCAGCCTGTACCGATTGTGCTTGCTGGCGCAGCTGCAACCTGCCCGGCCGGCTTTCGTCCCAACTCTCTGCCGGCGACCCCCACATCGCCTGGCGGTGCTGCTGACGCCAACGGCAATATCTTCCTGCCGGGAAAGACTTTGTGCTTTGGTCCATCTGCCAACGGACTTGATCCCGGAACGCCCGGCGCCGACGGCTTAGCTGACGGCTTCATCAACCCGGTCCGCAACTACCAGGCCGTTGAAATCGAACTGAACAAAGCGTTCAGCAAAGGCTGGCTGATGCGCACCAACTATCGCATCGCCCGCCTGCAGGGCAACTACGAAGGCGCTTTCCGCAACGACAACGGACAGACCGATCCCAGCATCAGTTCGCTGTTCGATTTCGTGGCCGGCTCTTTCAACCTGCTGGGCGATCAATTCGCCATCGGTCCTCTGAATACCGATCGCCGGCACGTGGTCAACGGGTTCTTCAGCTATACGTTCGACCGTTCGGCAATTAAGGGATTGACCCTGGGCACGGGCATCCGCGTTCAGGGCGGCACGCCTATCAGTGAACTGGCCGACCATCCGGTCTACGGCAACGCCGGCGAAGTTCCGATCGGCGGACGCGGCAAGCTGGGACGCACGCCGGTTTCCGGCGCTGCCGACCTTCATGCCGATTACGTGTGGAAGGTCACGGAAAAATCCCGCTTCAAAGTGGGCGTCGATCTCTTCAACGTGGCCAACACCGAACCCGTCACCAGGATCGATCAGTTCCGCGATCTGAGTTTCCAGGGAACCAACTCCAATCCCGATTTCCAGACTCCTCTGGCCTACCAGAACCCGTTCATTTCAAGGTTCTCGCTGCGCTGGGAGTTTTAAGGAATTCGCCGTTACTCAACCCGCCGGGGAGGACGAACACGTCCTCCCCGGAGTTTTTTACGGGTTAGAATGGATCATGAATTTGTTCGCTCAGGGAGCTTTTATGTCCCGCGCCTTTTGTCTTTTATCGGTACTTCTTCTTTCCGCAGGTTTCGCCGCCGCGCAGGTCGGCGGCACGTCGCGTCAGATTTCCGGCCAGGTCCGCGTAGACGGGCGCCCCGGCCCTCAGGGCATTCAGGTTCTGCTCGACCGGTCACGAGGGCGCGATTCATCCTTCGCGGGCGGCAGCGGCGAGTTTGGCAACATCATGACCGATGCCCAGGGCAAGTTTGTTTTCGAACACTTTGACGATGACAGCCGTTTCGGCGACGGCAAGATCTACGTCGTCAGTATTCGTTTCCCGGGATATCGTTCCGCTCATCAGATCGTGGACCTGACCGCCAACCCCAGAGGCTACGTAAACTTCGACCTCCAGCGCGACACCAGCAGGGACGCGCCCAATATCCCGGACGAAGGCCCGGGCGGCGCGATCTCGGCGAGGCAGCCGTCGTCTCCCGAGGCGCAGACAGCCCTGGGGAAGGGTGAGGAACTTCTGCTGCAAAAGGGCGACGCCAAAGGCAGCATCGAATATTTTAAAAAAGCGGTAAAACTCGATCCGCAGTTTGTGCCCGGCTATCTGCTGCTGGCCACCGCTTATCTGCAAACCGGTTCCTATCCGGAGGCGCAGTCGGTCTTTGAAAAGGCCTCGAAGGTCGATCCGGCCAATGCGATTGCCCTGATTGGGATTGGCGCCGCGCTCAACGAGCAGCAAAAATGGGAAGAGGCGCAAAAACCGCTTCTGAAGGGGCTGGCGCTGAAGCCCGACTCCGCCGAGGGCCATTACGAAGCCGGACGCGGCCTTTACGCACTGGGGCGCTGGCAGGAGGCTCAGCTCCATGCGATCAAGGCGATTGAGCTCAATAAAAGTTATCCCGGCCCGCACGTGCTGATGGGCAACATCTACCTGCGCAACCGCAACGCCAACTCGGCGCTCGATGAATATCGAGAGTATCTGAAACTCGATCCTCAGGGCGATCAGGCGGCGGAAGTAAAGAAGATGGTGGGCAGGATCGAGAAGGCGCTGGGGGAGCGGTAGAAGATTGCTTTGGAAGGCGGGGCTGTTTCGGCTGGAATCGGCGAAACGATGCGAGGTTCAGGCTTCAGCCTCTGCGGGTAACAGGGCACGACTTTCAGTCGTGCCGCAAAAGGCGAATAGGGATTGGGCTTTAGCCCCTGCGCATTTTAGTGCCCCGTTCGATGCAGCGACAGTGCTCAGCGATCCGATCATGTCGATAAACAAAGGACTTCAAAGTACTCAATGCGTGGCACTAAAGTGCGCAGGGGCTAAAGCCGATTTCTGCCGGACTTTAACGGCACGGCTGGAAGCCGTGCCCTGTTACCTGCAGTGGCTAAAGCCTGTAGACCCGTGATGTCTGAATAGAAATTTCCAGGCAGTTGCAAGCCGAACACAAAAGAGACCTCATGCGACGTTATCAATATTTATCTTTCGTTCTTTTCGCAATCCTCCTGGCGGGGACCCTGCCCGCCCATGCGGGTAAACCGAACGTTCGCGATCTTCCGCCGCGCTATCGCACATGGCTTCTCGATGAGGTCAACTACCTCATCAGCAACGATGAACGCGAAGCGTTCCTGGCGCTGCCCAGGGACGACGACCGCGACAAGTTCATCGAACATTTCTGGGAGCTGCGCAACCCCACGCCTGGCGCGCCGACCAACACTTACAAGGACGAAATCTACAAACGCATCACCTACGCGAAGGAGAGTCTGAACGGCGTCCACACCGACATGGCGCAGGCTTACGTCACCCTGGGCGAGCCCAAACAGCGGGCCCGCTACTACGGACGCACCGAGGTGCGTCCCATGGAGATTTGGTTTTATCAGAACGTGCATCCGGCGCTGCCGCCCTATTTTTATCTGCTCTTTTACGACCGCGACACCAACGGCACCATGCGCTTCTATAGTCCTTACATGGATGGCCCCGCAAAGCTGGCGACCTCGGTGCTCACTGTCAACGACAACAAGCATTCCTTCCAGGCGATTGATCGCGCTCTGGGGCGTGAAGTTTCCCGCACCACTCTGTCGCTGCTGCCCGACGAGCCGGTCGACACGCAGAATGCCATTGCCAGTCTGCAGTCGGACGTGATGCTTTCGATTCTCAAGACCCTGCCCAACCATCCTCTGAGCCGCCAGGAGATTCAGCAGAAAGAGCTGGCGCAGAACGTTTCGCACCGCCTGGTGCTCGACGACTCTTTTCTCGACGTGATCGCCATTCCGCTGCGCGATCCGGCGGGCAACTTCAACCTGCATTATCTTCTGCGCCTGCGCAAGGCAGCGGATTTCGCCATCGGCCAGGCCGACAAACGTTATTTCTACAACGTGTCGATGTCGGCCCGCGTCTACGGCCCCGATGGCAAAGTGATTTTTAAGCAGGAAAAAGAGGCCTCAAAATACCTGGACTCTGCGGAGTTCGAGCGCATCAAGGGCAGCCTGTTCGGCTATGAGGGCTGGCTGGCCCTGGCGCCCGGCGAATACAAGATCGACTTTCTGCTGAGCAACAACCTCACCAAAACCTCATATCGCGCCGAGCGCAAGGTGGTCATCCCCGCGTTTGCCGCCACCGGGTTGCGTCTTTCCGACATCGTCGCATTTTCCCGGGCCCAGGGCGTGGCCATCGGGGAGGGCAGCGGACCTTTTGTCTGGGGCGGCGTGAAGTTCACTCCGCTGTCGGGCGACGGACTCACCTTCGCGCCCGGTCAGAACCTCACCCTCTTCTATCAGTTGTGGGCGCCCCCGGCCGAGCCGTCACAGTTCATGGGGAAGATCGTTCAGGTGGATTACACCTGGGGAAGACTGGGCGCGACCGGGGAAAACAAGTCGCTGCATGAACAGGTCAACCGCGCTCAGTTCGACGCGTACGGTTCGATGATCAGCGGGAAAAAAATCACGCTGACCGATGCCGAGCCCGGCAACTACCGTCTGTTGGTCACCGTGACCGACCCCGAGACCCAGCAAAAGGCGTATTCGTCTCTCGCATTCCGTGTCTACGGAATGCCGAGCACTCCCGCGCCCTTTGACGTCTCCTATCCCGAGCTCATGGACGATCTGAGCTCGGGCGTCCCGGAATTCGACCGCGCACTGAGTTGCATGGCGCAAAACGACAAAGCCGGAGCGCAACGATGGTTTAAGGAAGCGCTGGCCAAAAATCCCGCCAACGAAATCGCCCGCGCCCGCCTCGCCGGGCTGTACTTCGAGAAGCAGGATTACCCCGCCGTGGCCGCGCTGTTTGCCCGCGTCTCCATCACCGCTCAGACCGACGAAGAAGCGATTCTGCGCGGGGCGGAAAGCCTGGCCAAAACCGGTGACACGCCCCGCGCCATCACACTGCTGGAAAACGCGGTGCACGCTCGCACCAACAGCGGGCCTCTGATGCTCGCGCTGGCCGGCTACTACCGCAGCGCGGGGGATACGGGCAAGGCGAATGAGTGGGAATCGAAGGGGAAAGAGCTGGTGAGGCAGTAAAAAAAGAGATTTTAAATTTAAAATTTAAAATTTGAAATTTAAAATCTTTCGCTTTCATCCCTGCTATAACCAGAGCGGGTGAAAACATGGATGACAGCAAACGCAGGCTGATCCGGCACGGTTTCTTTCTGTTCCTGCTCGGCCTGGTCTCGGGATTCCTTGAGCAGAAGTTCGTGAACCCGCGCATGGGGCTGGCCGCGCATCTGGAAGGCGTGATGCTGGGTACGTTCGTCATTGCGCTGGGCGCGGTATGGCTGGAAGTAAATCTTTCTCCGAAGCTGAAGCTCGCCACGTACCGGATCACACTGTATGGCGCGTATATGAACTGGGCAACGACAGCGCTGGCCGCGGCCCTCGGTTCCGCGGCGCTCTCTCCCATCACCGGCGCGGGATACAGCGCACCACCCTGGCAGAACACCCTGGTCACCGTTCTCTTTATGAGTGTAGGGATAGCCACCCTGGCGTCGACTCTGCTGGTGTTGTGGGGATTGCGACGCAGTCGCTGATCGACAAAAACATTCGCCGCTGATTTACGCGGATAAACGCTGACAAGAACCGTTTTTAAAATTTGTTGTTATCTGCGTTCATCTGCGGAATCAGCGGCGAATGTTTTTGCTTTTAATTGATTTTGCTCTCACCCGATTCACCCTGCCGCGTTCTGATCCTCTCGAATACCGCTTTCACCACGCGGTCGCAGCGCACCGCATGGAACTGATACAGGTCGGTGGCCCGTCCCTGGGCGCGGGCATAGAGTTCTTTGCGCAGCATGGCGTGGGCGCGGTGCAGGCGGGTCTTGACCGTGCCTTCGGTGAGTCCGAGGCTCGCGGCGGTATCGGCCACGGACATCTCTTCCACTTCGCGCAGCACGACGATGGCGCGGTACGCTTCGGGCAGGGCTTCGATGGCGCTTTCCAGAATACGCCGCGTCTCCGAGCTGGAGGCATCGGTTTCAGGGCTCGGCGCGGATGACTTCAGGATCGGCATGGAATCTCCGTGGGTGGCTTGCAGGGCATCGAGGTCGTCATAGCGTCCGCGGCGGCGCTTGCGCGCCAGGGCCTCGTGGACGGCGATGCGCGTCAGCCAGGTCGCGAACGCCGCCCGTCCGGCAAACTGGTCGAGATGCTCATACGCGCGGACATACGCATCCTGCATTACGTCCTCGGCTTCGCCGTCATCGCGCAGGATGGCCCGCGAGATACGGTAGAGTCGCTGGTTGTAGCGGCGCATGACGATCTCGAACAGCGCCGTCTCGCCCGCCAGTACCCGGCTGACAATATCCTCGTCGCGAAGCTCTTTCAGTTCGGATTGAATGATGGGGCTGACCACAGTCTTTTTCTCCACCGTCATAAGCATAGAGAAACTTTCGGGCCTGAGGTTACAATCTTTTATTCTCTTTGAGGTGCCGGGATGCGCAAAATTCTGTCTGTTCTCGCCTTTGTTTTGTTGGCGGGACGACGGCCCAGCTGCGCGGCATCAGCGCCGTCTCCGGCCAGATTGCCTGGGCGAGCGGGACCCAGGGGACGGTCCTGCGGACCCTCGATGCCGGCAACCACTGGGAGAACGTAAGCGTTCCCGGCGCGGAAAAACTCGACTTCCGCGATGTGCAGGCCTTCGATGCCGGTCACGCGTTCGTCCTGAGCATTGGCAACGGCGAACAATCGAAAATTTATAAAACCGGCGACGGCGGCCGAAGCTGGAAGCTGCAATTCACCAATCCCGATCCCAAAGCTTTTTATGACTGCTTCGCTTTTTGGGACCGCACGCATGGTATTGCCATGAGCGACTCGGTGGATGGAAAGTTTCCGCTGCTCGCGACTTCTGACGGTGAGACCTGGAAACCACTCACGCCGAAAACTCTTCCGGCGGCCCTGCCCAATGAAGGCGGCTTCGCCGCCAGCGGCACATGTGTCGCCGTGGCCGGGAAACACGATGCCTGGTTCGTGACCGGAGGACCGGCGGCACGCGTCTTTCATTCCGCCGACCGGGGCAGCAACTGGGAAGTGCTGGCCACGCCGATCATCAGCGGCGCGGCGACGCAGGGAATTTTCTCCGTGGCTTTCACCGACCCGCTCCACGGCGTAATCGCCGGAGGAGATTACAAGGAACCAAAATCCGCCGACAAAAACATGGCCTGGACAACCGACGGCGGCAAAACCTGGACGCCGGCGACGCAGCCTCCGGCGGGCTATCGCTCGGCGGTGGTCTGCATTCCGTCGCCCGTGAAAGGCCGGACGATCCTCGCGGCCGCCGGAACCAGCGGCGCGGATTACTCCCTCGACTTCGGCAGGACGTGGAGTCCGATCGATGACGGCGATTACAACGCCGTGAGCTTCGGCGGTTCGTTTCGCGGGTGGGCCGTCGGGCCGAAGGGAAGGATTGTCAGTCTGGAGTGGCATAGCCAGTTCAAGGATTAAGAACGAGATTTTAAATTTAAAATTTTAAATTTGAAATTTAAAATCTTTGCCCTGTCGGTGGTAAGGTTTTTGTTCTTCCGATGTATCATTATTTCCATCATGACATCAGCGTTGGTCAGCATCGATACGCCCCAGCCGGAGCGCGCATCTTTCTACTGCGAACAGCTTGAGCGCGGGAAGATTCTGCTCTTCGCGGGCATTCCTTTTAAGTTTCCCCAGGAAGACCGCGATTTTCTTCTCTCGCAGAAACAGACCGGCTCGCGTTTTCATAAGAACATCTCGTACCGTCCGACGAAAGATCTGCTGAAGGGCGAGTCTTCGGATTCCCCCGACCGCGCCCGCCTGCAGGAGATCATGCGCGGCTTTTCGCGGGAGGCGACCACCTTCGTCTCGAAACTGCTGGCGCCCTATGCGGGAAAGATGAAGCTCGATTTTGCCAGCTTCCGTCCGCTGGAAGAAGAGGGCCGCGATCTGCCCCTGCACAAGCGCAACGATCTGCTGCACGTGGACGCCTTTCCCACCCGCCCCACCCACGGCGGACGCATCCTGCGTTTCTTCGTGAACATCAATCCCAGCGCAGGCCGCGTCTGGAACATCGGCGAACCCTTCGACGTCCTCATGCCCCGCCTGGCCCAGGGACACAGAATCACCCCGCATCATCGCGGCAAGGTCGGGCGCAGTTTTGCCCGCGTGGCCGGCAAAGTCGGCCTTCCCATTCCCGACCGCTCCCGCTATGACGAATACATGCTGCATTTGCATGACTGGCTGAAAGAGAATTCAGATTTCCAGCAGAACACGGCCAAACAGGAACTGACATTCCCCCCCGGCTGCACGTGGATGGTCTATACCGATGGCGTTCCGCACGCCGTGCTCAGCGGACGCTATGCGGTGGAACAGACGTTCATCATTCCACCCGAAGCGCTGGTGATGCCGGCGGTTGCGCCGATTCGTGTGCTGGAAAAGGTGACCGGGAGCGCGATGGCCGGCTGACATCGATATTCTTGCTTGAAGGGTAAATGTTCCGCTTACCCCGCTGGCGAATATGGTGGGGTTTGACGACCAATCCCCGGTAAAGGCACTGATGCGGTATTGGTATCCATTTGCAGCAGTCGCCATGGCAGACTCAGTTTTTTTGTCCCTCATTGAAAAATACTGACCGGAGATAACTGAAAGCGATTCCGTGGAGGAGTGCAAGTTCAGCGTGAGGGGCGCATTAGGGTTGCTTGTGACTCCCATCACCGTGTCGGCATGCAGCAGTTCACCAATAAATTTGATCTTACCGTTCTGGCGAGGCTTTCGGCGTCTGGACGGTAGTCGACGGAGATGTTGAGTTGATTGTCTGAGAAATTGGAGCAGTGGCATCTTCTGAAACCTTGAATTTAATACCGCGATCTTGGAGTCGAGCCTCGGTTGCCTTTTGAATTTCTGCAGCAGCTAGAGGACGATGGCGTGTGGTCAAATTTGAAATGCGCTCTCTCGGAAAAAACAAATTGGAGCCATTAATTTTTAACTCCACGGGTGTTGATTGGTTCGATATGGTAGCTTCCAAGATCGCTGGACCGGAACTGAACCCATGTGGCAAATCTGCGTGAATATGCTCGGCAGAGTTTTTTTCAAATTTCGATGCATCGCTCAACAGAATACCGGAAAGCTCACCTTCCGCATTGAGAATGTAGTCGTCAACCCTTCCCTGGTAAAGAATACCTTCTGTTGTCAGAATATCGACTTCAATATCTCGCTTCACATCGTTGCGGACCGCAAAATCCGTTAGGAGGATGTGCCATTCAGAAATGCTTGAAAAAAGCCATTGTTCTGCAACAAAGGCATAAATTGGATATCGCTTGTATTTTCCATATCGAGAAGCGAGCCACCAGAATGCTGCGGCTTCAATGATCACGAGTATATAGAACCAAATCAGGAATCGCGCTTGTCTTCTCAATACGCTGTTGATTGCGGGCCAAAAAATCCTCTGATCAAGACATTTAGCCAGAGTCTTTTCATCGTCCATACTGGTGAAAGCCGTCCTGTATGCACTACGGCGATCATGGTTGCTTTCCTTATTTGTCTGAAATGGAGACGTAGCAATGCTCCACACCAAAGCCATTGCTAGCCAAAAGGGCAGAAAAGAGGCGAGGACTGCAAAAGAAATTTCTTGGCTCTTGGTTTTATGAAATTTCTTGACAGGAACGACTAAAGACAAGGCAAACCGGAATATACCGCCCGGCACTAATACATAAAAAAGAAGAAACAGTGAGGCCCCAAGGGCTATCATGGGCCCTCTCCTTTCCTTGCCGTTCAGTATTATCCTGCTCTTTGAGTTGTTACTTGGACATGAGTTGTTACTTCTTCGGGGATATCAGTGATGCGAAAGGTTTTTCCGTCAAGTTCAATCAAGCTGAATCCCTTTTGTGCGATGTCATGCTTGATTGGCTCAATGCGTTTCTGAATTTCGTCCGCAAGCCGACGGTCTATCGTGGTACGATCAACACTTTCAGAAAGAACAGATAATTTCGACACGATATAAAACTCCCAGACGGCCAAACAAAGGGTTGATGGTCGCCAAATTTATATGACCGGTAGAGGTTAAGTCAATTTAAATCTTATCCTGTTATATCAATTCTTTCGGCTCAAAACCGAACAGAGTGAGTGTTTTCTGCTTGCCAATCGATTACTCAGGTAATCGGAAACACGCAAATTTGCTTTTCGTCAGAGCCCGAACTCGATTTCTACTTAAAGAACATTAGAGCTACCTTAAAGCTATATTAAAACATCAGGCCGAATATAATCAATTGAATACCCGTTAAAATTTACAAAGTTGTACCAAAATGGGAAAATAAAAGAGTTTTGTTCCAAATCACTTCAGGGTTTCCAAAATAATTTCACAATAAATGCGCATCGACAATCCCCCGCCGTGGAGATCGAGACTAGGGGGATGCCAACGACTCACCAAGGACCGTTGGTGGTGTAATCGGTTTCTGGCTCCGCTCAATTTGCTGGAGCGATTTAAGATTATTTATTTAAATCCAACAACTTAGCCCGATTTTGCCCCCTCCATTCAATGCCCCAGACAGCCGCTAAACCCCTGTTTAGTGCCATTCAGGGAATCCCGCTTATCACCGGCCCCCGCCAGCCAATAAGATGATATGCGATTAGTATTGCCAATCACCATACGTAATATCCCTGTGAATTTGCGCCCCCCTTTCGGGGGTGCGAGGAGACGTCAACACGATGCACAAGCCAGTGAAGTATGCCGAGAAAGTTCTAACTGCCGCCGCCGGCGGCGCGTGGGCCGTTTTCAATCGTCTGAACAAAATCAAGCCGGCCCCGGCATTCACGCCCAAATGGTCGGAAAAACCGATTCTGAAATCGTGGGAAAAGACCAAGCCTCCGCTGGGCTGGCCGCGCAGCACCGACTCGCTGTGCCCCAAGTGCGTCCCCGAGATCCGCCAGCAGATCATCGACGGCAAGCTGCCGCATGAAGTGCTGATGAATGAAAAGATCGGTGAGATCAAGGCCACCATCGTCGAGCGCGACGGCCAGATTCTCATGGTGAAGGATTGCCCGCAGCACGGTCACTTTGAAGACGTGATGGCCGTGGACGTGGACTTCTTCAAGCACCTCGAAGATGTCTTCCCGGGCCGCGACATCAAGGCCCACGCCGATGAGGCGCTGCATCATCACGGCACCAGCACGGTGAAGCACGGCCGCGGCTCGGTCCTGACCATCGACCTGACCAACCGCTGCAACATGATGTGCGATCCCTGCTTCATGGACGCCAACCAGGTCGGCTTCGTCCACGAACTGACGTGGGACGAGATCAAGACTATGCTCGACAACGCCATCTCCATCAAGCCGCGCCGCCAGATGTCGGTGCAGTTCTCCGGTGGCGAGCCCACGCTGTCGCCCTACTTCCTCGATGCGGTGCGTTACTCCCGCAAGGTGGGCTACAACTCGGTGCAGGCCGCGACCAACGGAATCGAATTCGCCAAGTCGCCTGAGTTCTGCCGCCAGGCCGCCGAAGCCGGTCTGCGTTACGCTTACCTGCAGTTCGACGGTATCGGCAACGCCGCCAATGCCCATCGCCAGGTCGGCAACCTGTTTGACGTGAAACTCAAGGCCATCCACAACCTGCACAACGCCGGCGTGGATATCGTTCCGGTTACCACCATCGTCAACGGCATCAACAACGAGCAGGTCGGTCGCATCATCCAGTTCGCCCTCGACAATCCCAGGATCATCAGCTTCCTGAGCTTCCAGCCGGTGTCGTTCACCGGACGCGACGAGGAAGTCACCGAAGACCGCCGCAAGGCGCAGCGCTACACCCTGAGCCATCTGGCGCACGATGTGAAGAACCAGACCGGCCTGGGCGAGCCTGCCCGCGACTGGTTCCCGATCTCGTTCATGTCCACGTTCTCCGACTGGGCCGATCTCGTCCACGGACCGCAGGCCGACTGGGGACAGCTTAGCTGCGGATGCCACCCGAACTGCGGCGTTGGCATGGCCGTGATGATCGACAAAGAAACCAAGGAAGCCGTGCCGGTTACGGCCTTCCTCAACGGCGACCGTCTGGCCCGCGACGTGGCCGCGGTCAACGACGCGGGACGCGGCAAGTTCCTCTCGGTGGTGGGCATGGCCCTGGCCGTGATGCGGAACTACAATCCGTTCACCGCGCCCAAACACTTCAAGCTGATGGACCTGCTCAAGAAGTTCGACAAGACCTTTGGCGCCACCAAAAAGGCCGACACCAAGTACGGTTCGGTTTCCGGCGAACGCACCATTGAAGACATTGAGCGCCGCCGCAAAGACCGCTGGAACTTCCTGTTCATCGCCGGTATGTGGTTCCAGGACCTGTACAACTACGATTTCCGCCGCACCGAGCAGTGCATCATTCCGTACGCCACGCAGGAAGGCGAGATCAGCTTCTGCGCCTATAACACCGGCGTGGGCTGGCGCAACATCATCGAGAAGATGCATATGACCGCCACGCTCACCAAGTGGTACGAAGAGCATGGCCGTCACGAAATCTTCGCGGGCGGCAAGGCCGTGAACCTCGCGGACAACAGCCACAAGCTGCGCCTCAACGATGAGCACGTCCACGCGGAACGCAATCACACGCTCGACGATCTGGGCATTGCCAAGACCGCGCGCGAAGAGAAGCTGCGCGCCCGTGACGAGAAGATCAAGAAGAGCGCCGAAGACGCCCGCATGGAAAAACTCTATCGCGAGCACATCCTGAAAGAACCGCCACCGCAGGGCGGCTTCATTCCGCTGGGCGCAATCGCTCCGGCGAAAGCCGCTGTTGCCGAACCGGCGAAAAAAGAAGAAGTGTTCGGCGACTAAGCGTTATCGTTCTGATCACAGAGGCCGCCTTCGGGCGGCCTTTGTGTTTGCCAAAGTCAAAAGCAAAACCATAAACCGGAAACGCAGAGGAAACGGAGGGTAAAAATCTGAGGGAACGGAGGAATGCTTTAAAAATGATATTGTGGGTTTGACATCTTCGGGTATGGCAAGACTCTTCGATCTGCCCGGAAACCCCTTAAGAATTCCTCCGTTCCCTCAGATTTTATCCTCCGTTTCCTCCGTGTTTCAGGTTTTGATCTTGGCCGGGACCATCACCATGTTGATACAATTCCCCTGATCATGCGCAAGCTGACGATTTTCGCGTTGCTTCTGGCCCTTGCCTCCTCGGGCTGTACCATCTGGAAGGAGCCAAAGAGCCCCTCAGTGAAATCCTCTACCGGCGCTGAGGCCTATGAGCGCCTCATGTGGAAGGCCATCCAGGCAAAGGACTGGAAGGAACTGAACGCGCATCTTGCTCCGACCTTTACCGGAGTTGCCGCCGATGGCGCCGGCCTCGATCGCGCCGCCTGGATCGAGCGCTGGAAGTCCCGGCCGGTCACCGAGTTCTCTCTCGGTGAACTCACGGTGCAGCCCAACGGTTCGGATATGGTCGTGACCTATGAACTCCATCTGCAGGGCGGCGACAGTCCTTCTTCCAAAGGTCTCCGCGTGGTGTCGGTGGGATCGAGTGAACAGCAACGGGTGCCCATCGAAGGGTGGGACGCGATGCTCTCCGATTCAATTGTGGAACAATCGCGCCTTTTGCCGCCTCGCGCGTCTATTGGTTTGGCCGTTTAGCAATCATTGAGGATTTCCATGAACCTTCACCTGCGCCTTCCTGCGTTCATTTTTCCCGTTGTTTTGATTGTCTCCATCCTGCACGCAGACGATCTGCCGCGCCGCGGTACAATCGGCCTCGCGGTCGTCGCCTCCGATACATCACACCCTCAGAACCCGGAGACCAATCCGCTCAGCATTGCGGCGGTATGGAACGGGAGCGCGGGGGAAGCGGCCGGCATTCGCCCGGGTGACATTCTGCGCCAGATTGACGGCCGGAAGATCGTTTCTTCCGCCGATTTCGTGGCGCAAATTCACAGCCATGTCGCCGGCGAGCGCGTGCCTGTAACCATTACCCGTGGCGGCCGGCAACTCACCCTGATGGCGACCCTGAAGCCGCGTCCTTTTGAAACCAGCCCCGATTCCTCCGTGTTTCAGGCTTTCTGGTTTTGATTTTGACTTTGGTTGCAACTCTCACATAGCCCCGTTTTTCGTTACTTTAGGGGTATAAAGTCCCTAACGGCAGTTGCCGATCAACCCAATAACAATTCATTCGAATAGAAGTTCGAAACCTCTAACCGGCATTCCCCACATCTCCGGGAAGGTGCACGGCAAGCCTCGGGCAAAAAACGCCCGATGTCCGCAGTAGTTCGATAAACGATCCAGGGACGAAGGGAAACATGAGACATCGTAAGTCCGGTGCGGGATTTTCGCTGATCGAACTGGTGGTTGCTGTCGCGATCCTTATGACTCTTGCCGCGATCGCCATACCCAACCTCGCGATCATTGTGGCCAACTACAAGCTGGATGCGAGCGGCCGGTCGATCGTCAGCCTCATGGAGTCCGGCAGAGTTCTCGCGGTCAAAACCAATCAGGCCCAATACGTGCTCTTTGACGCCACGCGGCCTCCGGGTATTGCCTTTGTTGCTTCAGATCCTTCCGCAAGCTACGCTCTGGGCGATTTTTCCATAGAACTGGCGCCGGGTCTTTCATCTCCGACCTCCGGCCTGCCGGACCATCAACAGCTCGACGCTTATCTCGGAAGCAGCGTGGTCGTCAAGGTCGGAACCGCAGTTGGTTTCAACGCCCGCGGCCTGCCCTGCATCGCCGGCAATACGGCGGGAACGCTTTGCCGACAGGTTGACCCGGTGCTTTCCGGCACGCCGGGGTTTCTGTGGTTCGTGAAGGGCCCCGCGACCAACGCATGGGAAGCGATCAGCGTAACTCCGGCGGGCAGAATCAAAAACTGGCGGCTGAGCCAGATCGATGCCACCACGAATAGCTGCGGATACCCCGCCTGCTGGAATTAAAGCGGATTGGGTAATTGTGTAATTTGATGATTTCGTAATTGAATACCGTGCAGCGCTTCAATTACCAGATTACACAATTACTAAATCCGCTCTAAAGAATTGAAGCCTGAAAAAAATAACGGATGGAGTCAAAGATGCGGCATACAACGAAAAAGAAAATGGCGGGCGGGCGCGGATTCTCGCTCATCGAACTGATGCTGGCGATGGTGGTGATGGTAACCGCGATTCTGGGCGGCATGATGATGGTCAGCATCGGAATGCTGCGCAACAACAGCAACAAGATCGACACCGCCGGAACCAACGTGGCCCAGACCGTGCTGGAGGCCGTGGCTTCCGCCGGTCCCAATACCAACACCACTCTGAGCGTTACGGACTGTCTCCAGACCAATCCCGCCACCTCGACCCTGCACATTAACACTGCGGCGGGCGGAGCGAGTTTGCTTTCCACGGGCGATATCGACTTCAGTCAGAACCCCTCGGGTCTGGCCGGCAACTATCAGATGAATTACACCGTATGCGGCACCAACGGACTGACCCTTACCTACGACGTTCGCTGGAACATCAGCGCCGTAACCGGCTTCGGAAAACTCGTGACCGCTTCCGCTCAGCAGCAGTTTGTAGCCAATGGCAAAGGAATAGCGCTGTTGCGGCCGATCACGTTGCGCACGATTGTGGGAATGTGAGGCGGCCCATGACAACGAAAAAGGAAATCCGGGAGAGTGGTTTCTCCCTGGTCGAACTCATGATCTCGATCCTGATTCTCGGGGTCGTACTCGCCGGCATCTTCCATCAGATCGAGATGGCGCAGACGCGCTATGCGGTCGAAGGCCAGAAGCTGGATCTTACTCAGCAGGAGCGGGAGTTCATCGACCAGGTGACCCGAGACCTCCATCAGGCCGGATACCCCGGCGTTCTTCAGTTTGGCAACCAGCTCGATCTGAACTCGCCCAGTGTCGGCGCCGGAGTCTGGTACATTTCGCAAACCTCGCTGGCCATGGAAGGGGATGTCGATGGCGACGGTATCGTCGAGACCATCCGCTACAACTATAACGACGGCTCGGGCTGGCCGGGCCCCGGACCCAATCCCTGTCCCTGCCTGCAAAGAAGCCAGATTCAGAAGGTCGCCAACTGGCCGTGGAATCAGCCTTCGCCGATTTATTACACCGAGGTGCAAAACATTATTCCGGTGACCAGCCAGCCGTTTTTTGCGGCGTATCAGACGGATGGCAGCACGGTCGATCTCAGCACGCCCATCGTCCTTGGCTCGGGAACGGCCGTCACGCCGGCCGCGCGGGCCGCACTCCAGGCCATCAAGTCGGTCCGGATCACATTTACGGTTCAGGCAAAACTGCCCGATCCGACCACCAAGCAGCTCATTCAGGTGACCATGACCGGCATGGCGCGGCTGCCCAACAACTAGGAGCGGATGATGACGAAAAGAACAGTTCGGCGCGAAAGAAAAAATGAGCGGGGCATAGCCATGGTCGTGGCCCTTTTCGCCCTGCTTCTGCTGGCCGCCATCGGCGCGGGCTTCATGTTCATGGCCGATACCGAAAACAGCGCCAACAACAACTATCGCGATTCCCAGAAGGCATACTTTGCGGCGCGGGCGGGTGAAGAGAATGTCCGCCTGCTGCTGGCTCCGGCGGGACCGCTTGCCAACTCGGCCCTGAACATGACCATGCCCGCGAGCGGAAGTTCGAGCGGCGCTATCTACGTAAAAAACCCCAACGCCTCGGAGACCACCGGCCAGATCGATCCGACAGCCGGAGCCGGCACGACCATTGCCGCCAATCAGTATCTCGATAACGAACTCTGCCAGGAACGTTTTTCCGGTCTTGGCCTGAGCTATACCGCCGGTGTCGCCTGTGCCCAGACCGGAGAGCTGCCCGGCTCGTCCGCTTATTTCACCGTTCCCACGCTCCCGACCGGCAGCATCCCCAATACCGGCCAGGCGAATGCCATTCCTTTCAAGTGGGTCAGGGTTACCAACAAGCAGAACCTCATGGGATTGCTCGGCCAGTCGGTGGATTCCACCAAGCCCGTCGGAGCTCAAGTCTGCTGGGATGGCACGAAGGAAATGGTCATCACCAGCGGCACCTGCCTGACTCAGCCCACGGACATGCGGCCGGTATGGCTGGTGACTTCGCTGGGCGTGCTTCCTGCCATCGGCAACATCTCCGGATCGCGGCGTATTCTGCAGATGGAGGTCGCGCTCAGCCCGTCGATCATGCCGCCGGCTCCCATCACCACCCAGGCCCCGGTGAACCTTCAGGGCAGCTTTGTTTTGAATGCCTATGACAATTGCACCTGCACATGCACCACGTCAGGCCACGGCGGCAATACAACGACGACATGCAGCGGAGGCAATTGCGACGGTAGTCATCACGCGGTCTATTCCGGAGGTACGGTGAGCCTTACCGGTGGTTCCGGGCAGGTCACGACCAGCTACGGGAGCGGCGTTACCGGCGCGGCTTCGGTGCAGAACGTGTCGCCCTGGCCGTACGATACGAACGCTCTGATCGAGCAGTTCAAGAGTCAGGCGCAGAGCGCCTCCGGTTCGCCCTGGAGTTACTCCTGCAGCGGAAGCG
>WNFD01001782.1_pt1 | contig 21697 bp, 37 predicted proteins | sample 5400491 | NCBI WGS metagenome assembly WNFD01 (sample SAMN13153343, study PRJNA577476) | soil metagenome | isolation source: 120 cm saprolite under Douglas fir tree site 2 hole 2 replicate 2 | place: USA:California | collected 2015-04-18
CGCTGCGACCTCGACAGGCCGATCTGCTGCTGGGTCGGCCGCACCCGCCGCAGCGCTTCGGTAGTCACTTTCACCCCGCTTTGCCGTTCGATGATGCGCGCCAGCGCGCCGGACTGGTTGTAGCGGCGGCTCCAGCCGCTTTTTGGCTGTTGTGAATAGCAGGGAATGGGTGGGAATAACAAGGAAGAAACCACTGCAGCACAGGGATTTCTGATAGGTCTACTTTGTGAATAGCAGGGCTTGCACGGGAAGGGCTGGCGGCCTAAATGTAGGTAACAAGTAGGTAACAAAATGGAGCGTCCCACATGCCGAAGCTTGACCCGCCAGCCGTCGCCAAAGCCATCAAGGACAGCGTCGGCGTGAAGACCCTGACGAAGATCAGCGACGGGCAATCGCTGTATCTGTTGACCCGCAATGGTCGCGGCTATTGGTCTTACAATTTCCGGGACGGCCCTAGCTTCCGAACCAAGATGCTGGGCACCGCTGGCACGGGAGACACTGATCTGTCGCCGCTCAAGGCGCGCCAGACCCGCGAAGAGATGGCAGTAGAACGCCGCAACGGCAGAACGCCAGAGCGTCGCGGCGCGGACAACAGACAGGACAACCCCGCGCCAGCCGTGACCGCTGGTAAGCTCTTCGGCGACGTGGTCGAGTTGTTCCTAGCCGACTTCGCCAATGACTGGGCGGGCGGTTTCGAGGGCAAGGAAGCCAAGTCATATCGCCGGACCTTGATCACCGAAAGCAGCCTCGCGAAGCTTCCCGTCGCCGCGATCATAACCAAACACGTCGAAGCCGAGCTAAAGCAATGGGCCGACAAGCCGGTGACGGCGGAAAAAGTGCTGATGCGGATCGGCAAAATCTTGAACTACGCGGCGGCGAAAGATTTCCGCTCTAAAGAAATCCCGAACCCGGCGCGCATCAAAGGACACTTCGAATTTCTGGCGCGTCCCGTCGTGCCCGAAACGGTGAACCATCCCGCGATGAAAATAGCGGATGTTCCGGGCTTCATGCGAGAGCTTATCGCTGACGGTTCGATAGAAGCGCGGGCACTTGCGGTCATGATCTTGACGGGGCCGCGCACCGATGAATTGCGCCTAGCAAGATGGAAAGAGATTGAGGGCAACATTTGGACCATCCCGGCGGAGCGGATGAAGGGCAAGAAGAAAGATCGCCGCGCGCATAGCGTGCCGCTCGTGCCCATCGCGCTCAAGCTACTCGGCAAACGCGGCGGCCGCGATGATTTCATTTTCCCGGGCCGTCGCTACGGCGCCCGCAAGCCGCTTTGGCATTCATCATTCCGCGAAGTGCTGAATAGGTTGCGCGGCGATAGGCTTTCCATTGAAGGCTTGCCGCCCGTGCCGCACGGTTTCCGTTCTACGTTCCGGGACTGGGCAGCCGAGGCAGGATATGACCGCGACTTGGCCGAACGCGCCATAGCGCACAAGGTCGGCGGCAAGACAGAGACCGCTTATCAGCGTTCGAAGCTAATCGAGCAACGGCGGCCCTTAATGGTTGCTTGGGCGAAATTCACGGGAGCCCGTGCGTGACCGATAACAGCATGATCACAGAAGAGCACGAACACTCCGCGCGTGCGTTTTCTCAAAGTCGCGAAGCTCAGCGCCAGCCTTATCGGCACGCTGCGCCCGCCAGAACGGTTTGCATCATTGCGGATGAAGAGCGCGAACCCGCGCAACCGCATCAAGCTGATTGAACGCGTCTTGGCGTTCGCGTCGTCGACAGATGGCTTAGCGAAATCACGAAAACTCGAAAATCCCAAAAATCGGTTTCGCCACGAAAAACGCGACGGTAGCCCGCCGCGCGTTTCAAGTTGTGCCTGTCTCGCAAGGCTTAAAAGTGTACCGACGGTGCAAATCACGGTCATTCTTGACCGCGTGTAATGTCCAGTAGTTTTATGTCCGCGCTCGGGATATGCTAGCTCCAGAATTCGCAAGAGTGCGCCGCATGGCCGGCGCGTCGACATGGTTCGAAACTCCAGCGAGTGAACCCCCTCATAAATTCAGAAGCCGCGCGAGCGGAGATTGAGCCATGCCCCGAAAAGTCATCCCGTCCGAAGTGCTTGCCCTCTCACCGGCTCAAACAGCCGCGAGCTTGGGAATTCGTCCCGAGCGCGTCGCCGAAGCAATCCGGGCCGGCGATTTGGTCGTTCGAATGATCGGCCCGAAAAGACGGATCAGCGTGAACGGAGCCGGGGGAATTCAAGCTTGGTTCGAAACATGGCCGGCCGTCCCACCGATGAAGAGGAATTGAGATGCCATACATTGACGTTGTAATTGCCGGCCCGGAAATCTTGCTTCGCGACTATCAGCCGCGTCGCGGTGTTCTCAAACAAGTTTGCGATGAACTCGCGGCGCAGAAGGCGCTCGGGGAGTGGACGCAGACGGAGGCCGATGGCCCGATTAACAAAAAGGGCCAAAGCCTCGAAGAGTATTTCGGAGCCATGCGCCAAGACCCGGCCCGGGCTCATTTTTGGTTGCAAGGCGAAGAAATCGACAGAGCAGATCAGGCTTGGATTGGCGTTGACGGGAAACCGCCTACACTCGCCGACCAAGGCGAGCGCGTCAAAGAGATCGGCGAGACGGCGGCAGCACACGAAGCCGCGTCATATGGAACGCGGCTCGGAAATCTCAAACCCGGCAGCCGGCCGGGTTCGGCGCCGAAAGAAGGCGATGACAAAGCGAGCGCTGGAGGCGGTGCGACTTCTAACCCGTGGCACCCTCGGTTTTCTGGGGATCAGGAACAGCGCCAAGCCAAGATGCAAAGCATCATCCGGACATCGACCCGGCTCGCCGTCGATTTAGCAAAGGCCGCAGGCGTTTCGCTATCAGGCGCACCGTTGCGGAAATAGGGGAGAACCGAAACATGACCGACAAACCGAACATTGCGCGCGAAGGCGCAGAGAAAAAGTTGACAACGCCAGCGATCGCTCACGGGCAGAAGAGACAGACGGCGCCCTCGCATGATTGGCTGCATGGTGCACCAATCGACGATGAACCGAACACGCCGCTTGCGCCGAAGAGCTATGAAAGCCGCGTTCCCATTCACCCGGGAATGACGAACAAGCAACGCGCGGCAATCCATCCTGTGGCGAATGATCCATCGGAAATTCTGCGCCAGCGTGTGGCGCCGACAGGTACAGGCGTGCGAGTTCCGCCCGGCGGCATCAAGTAGAAATGCCAGATGGCTTCCCAACTCCGCCGCTTTCACGGAACGGTTGTTAGTTGGAAGCCAGAGGCCGGCTTTGGTTTCGTGAAGATCGACATGCTAGGCCAACAGGCCATGTTGCATCTGAATTCGTTCGATCAAGCGATAGGCGGGGATATGATCAAGCGAGATATGCGCATTACGTTCTACATCGAAAACCACTCGCGCGGTTTGCGCTGTATCAGAAGCGAAATCATAGAGAGCTAGTGAAAATGCCCAGAGGTACGGTCTACAGACACGACATCGGCAAAGAGCTTCTTTGGATCAGAACGCCGGATCAGAAAGAGGATGTTATTTGCAGCGTGAGCGCGTTGCCAAAAGCTTTTCAGCCGCTCGAACCGGGCCCGTTTACAGGCGAAGCGAAATCGCTCGTTGGTCTTGTCGTCGAATTTTCGCTGATGCATTCGCCTTACTATCTGCGAGCCGAAAAAGTTTCCGTGGTCGTTACCGCTCCAGCTTGCAATGAGATTAGGGCTTGAACCATGGGCCGCAGAATTTCAGAGCAGACGGCGCACAGAGGAAAAATTGTAATGAGCCGCTTTTCCGATGACGGAACGAAGGGGTTCGGTTTCATTCGGCGTATCGGAGGCGGCCCGGACGTGTGGTACGGCACTAGCGCGACAGAGGGCAGGATCATTTCTATCGGCGACGAAGTCGACTTCGTTGAAGTGGAGCAAAACGAAACCCGCGCATTTCGCGTGTGGAAAACAGGGGAGTGAACATGAGCCATAAGAGCAAGCCGGCGCCTAAGCAGAGCGCGGTATCGAAAGCCCGCAAGCCCGTCACCGCGCACGCTGGAAAGCGTAGTGTCGGGCATACTGTCGGAACTCGAAATCAGAAATTGGTCAAGGCATATTCATCGCCGACGATCACATCGCCGGACAACGGCAGGCGATCAGACACAACGAGGCCCGTCACAACGCGCGCCTAAATCATGGCTCGCCTCATACAGCGCTTACGCGTGATGCTCATCGTTCGAAAGAGCACGCGCCAAACTCAAACGAAGGGAACGACAATATGACTGATACAGTAGACGGCGGACAAGATATCCTTGGCTCAAAACTTCCGGCAAAGAATGGCTACGGCCAGAACGGTTTCAGTGGCGCAAGCTCTGATCTACCGGGCAAGCGCACGAAGAGGAGTGCGAGCGCGGGCGTTGCTCCGCCTGATCCGAAGCCGAGTGATATCAAGAGCGACTGGCAGACGCGACCCGTGAGCGCGGCGCAGAAGGTGCCGACCACGCGCGGCGCCCGCAATGTGAACGCGAACCCGGTCAAGGTGCCTGCGGCGAATTCGCGGCGCAGCAAGTAATAACGGAATTCGTTTCGGTCTTCTCTGGCTTTCATGCGGGCAGAGAGGACCGGATTAAGAGCGCGCCGTGTGATCCCAACGTGCGGCGCGCTCACATTCAAAAGGAAAATACAAGATGACAAATCAGATCGAAATTTTCGACCGTATGGGCGCGCTGCGCCGTGACTTCACAGAGGAAGAGATCGCGACATTGCCAGAAGATCGGCAAGCACTTTTCTTCGATATGGTTCGCGCGACGACCGACAAAGAAGACGCCCAGACCGAGCTAACAAACGCGCTTGCGGATGAGGCCGCGTCTGTAAGAGCATTGCAGGCCGCAGTTGACGCCGACCGCAAAGCGCGACCCCCTCGCACGTTTCTGCAAGAGCATCGCGCGGCAATCGCGGCTTACAACTCCAGTCACTAATCTGCGCATGAGCGCATGATGACGGGAAGCGGCGAGCGATCTTTTAAGCCCTGCGGGTTTCTTATCCTTTCCCCCAAGGCCGATTTCAATCGCTCGCCGCAACCCTGATCACAGAGAGGAATTCCAATGGCTACACCGCACGCTGTATCACTCAAAGAGTTGGCTTCTAAACAGAAGCAGCCCGAACCCAAGATCACAACCATTGTCAACGCGGCGCCGCTCGGTCTCGACTTGCGCGACCTTGACGACGCGAATGATGCGCATTGGACTGATGACGGCGAGCCGATTGTCGCTGTCGTGCAGAAGTTGACGGGCATCGATACTCTCACGCGCGAAGAAGTCCGCGCGAGCGGGCGCATGCGCAAGGTGCTCGCGGAGGCGCCGGCCGTTCTCACGGAGGCGCCGGCCGCTCCCGTCGACACTGAAAAGGCTGTCAATGATGCAGAGATTGCTTGGCAGGCAGCACAACGGCGCGTCTATGCCGCGCGTGAGGCGCTTCGCGTCGCGGCCGATAAGATGAGCCGCGCCGTGATGGCTTTTCAGTTTGGTCCAAAGCTGACCGTGGCCGATTTGGTTCGCGAGAATTCGCGGCGCGAGATCGCAAGAAAAATGGCTGTTTTGCGCGGCGAGATCGAGCCCGATGTGATCGAAACTCCCCGCCCTGCAAGCCATCTCGATGCAGTGATGCAATCGGGCAAAGGCGGCTCCGCGAATTTCGGCTATCGCCGCGCCGCTCCCGGACTTCGTCACAAGCTCCCAAGCGAAAAGTGAAGAGGCGGAAAAGACAATGACGAAAAAGTCCCCCGAATTTTTCTGCCAGCTCCTAACCGTGCTTCAAGGTACGGTCAAGAATGCCGAAACCCGTCGGATCATGGGTGTGACAGAGCAGTCATTCTATTACTGGCAGACCGAAAGCAAGAAATCCGCCGAGCGCGGCGATAGTCCGTCCGTCTATTTCTTCGAGTGGAACGGCTCAGAGAGATGGCTACATGAGCATATCCGCGCATGCATCACGGTATCGATCGAGGCCATTGAAGCCGCAGCGCGTGGCCGGGCGCTTCACGGAACGACTACTACGGCGAAGTTTCAGGGCAAAACAGTTTACAAGACCAATCCGGATTTAGAGCAGCTCGGTTTCACCGGGCCGGATGCATACTATCGTGATGCAAACGGCCAGCCTATCGCCGAAGAAGTTTGGTCCCCGCCGTCGACTGATCTTGTGCTTGCCGTACTCGCCGCGCACTCGAAGCGCTACCGGAAGCAAAGCCAAGTCAGTATCGATATGCAAGCGCGCGTGTCCGGTGGCGTGATGGTTGTGGGCGGATCGAAACCAATTCAACAGGCGATCACACAAGCCGCTGTACTTCCCGCGCTCGAAGTGCTCGACGATGAGCAGCCGGCAGAAGCCGAATTCAACGAAGTCATTGATGACGAGAATGATGTCGACGAAGTCCTTGACGCTCCCGAGCCCGAGCCCGCGCCAGTGCCTCCGCCCGCGCCGCGACCCTCGACCGCTACCGGGCCGCTCAGTGAATTGCAGCGCGATCTATTGTCGCGGCTGAAAGCGCCCGCCGGAAGTCCCGAGCGCGTTGCGCCTCCGTCGCGCGTGAACGCTCGCAACTCCGATGACTATAGCACCAAGCGCACGGGAGCCGGCGCCGATCCGAAAGCAGCCGGCGGGAGCAAGGTGGTTTGAGATGGAAATAGATGCGATCTTTGACAGCGACGATGACGAAGACGGCGGACCGATGGCCACGTCTTACCTTGTCGTCGGCCCGATAGTCACCAGCGAAGAAGTCAGCGTTCTCGGTCAGATGTATAAGCATCCATCTTTCCATGACGCCGCGCTTATCGTCTTCGAAGAGGGCGAGGAAGCCGGCGAGGAAGTCTTTTCGAACCCCGAACAGTTTGGCGCTCTTGCCGCACTTCTGGGACGGGAGCCGAATATGGATGAGTGCTTGGCATGGATACTGGTTTGCAGGAAAACGGTCGTCAAAGACCATGAACCGCAAATGGCAGCCGCTCGGGAGGCCTCCGAGATGGCTGTCGCTCAGGAAGAGGCCGAACGTCGCGCCCGGCTCCGAGCCGCTGGCAAGGGTACGATAAAACGCGGCGGATGAGCCAAGCACCGGGCCGGAGCCGGACGCATGGGCGGGCTTCCTAGGGGCTCGGACAAGGTGCGACAGAATGTCGCAGTCAATTATGCATAGCGTCGCAGCGACTTTATGCCGCGTGACAGATCGCCACATTGCTTTGAAAAGATTAGCTTTTTGTTCACTATGTCTGTATGATGGAACTGAGCCTTGATCAATCCCCGCATGAGCGGTCCATGGTCCGGCTTATCCCTAAACGAAAATGGCCCCAAAGCGCTTTCGCGTTTCGAGGCCATCCCGAACCTAAAGAGGTTTGCCCGAGCTTTTGCAGAGCCCGCGCTTATCTCGCTACCGCACAACCGGAAACGAGGCTGTATCAATGTCCCTGAAAAACCACATCCCCGAAAATGCGTCAAGCAGCGAATTTGTTTTGCGCCAGATTATTTCGGCTGACCTTGTCGTGCTCGCCGCGCGCTCCCGCGCCAGCGAATGCCACTACATGGCTGACATCGATCCGACCGCTACCGGTCTTGCTCGGGTAGCCCTCACTCGTAAATTCTCAACCAATGGCGCCGCGTCCCCGGTCCGAAAACTGCGGAGGAAGCACACTCATGCTTGAATTCAAAAACTTTCAGCATGCCACAACAGGCATGACCAAATTTGCAAACTATCCGAACACTGTGCGCGGCATGGGCGCCGCGCTCGACGATGTCGACCGACGACACGAAGCGCATATGGCTACAGCGCCACCATGGCCGGCTCACTACGTTGGCGAGCCAACCTTCAATCGTCTGTGGTGCACGCGCGAGATTAAAGAAGAGCTATCGTTGTATCGGTTCTTATATCTCGGAATGAAGACTTGGCAGTGGATGGTGAAGCTCGACAAGCTCAAAGTGCGAGGCGATCGGCAGAGCATTCGCGATCAGCAAGCCACGTTCAATCGAGCTTGCGCCGAACACGACAGCATCAGAGCCAATCTGGAATTCTCGACAGCGCGCGAGCGTATCGATGCACAGTGCGCCGAAGAGGAAGCGCAGGCGCTTCTAGAGAAGATGAAAGCTCACGCCCCTATCGCCGCGCAACTCCGTCCCCGTGAGACAAACAAAGTCGTCGCGTATCCCCGCCGCAAATCCCAAGAGGTGCACTTGTGAAAGAGCTTGTCCCCGCCGCGCTCCCGCTGGAATTTCTTGATCTGATCATGGTCAAGAACGGTTCGCCTATTCCGTCTTCAAGCATGATCAACGCGCGCATTGCGCTAGGCCTTCTCGGGTGTGAGTGCCGCTATGATGTCTTCCATGATCGATATCTAATCGAGGGGACCGCGTTCGGCAATTCAGCGACGCAAGTTTCTGATCCTGTCATCGGGAAGCTTCGCGAAACGATCCGGCTTATCTACAAATTCGATCCCGGCAAAAACAATATGTGGGACGCGGTCAACCGCGCTTGTGAGGATCGGTCTTTTCATCCCGTGGTCGACTATCTCGACGGCCTTGTGTGGGACGGGAAGCCGCGCATTGAGAAAATGTTTTCGACATACTTCCGAGCCGAAGACACTCCGTTTAATCGCGGTGTCGCGCGTCTGCTTATGGTCGCAGCGGTGCGACGCATTCGAGAGCCGGGCGCCAAGTTTGATTGCATGGTTGTTCTGGAAAGCCCGGAAGGTTATGGCAAGTCGTCTGCGCTCGCAGAGTTGTTCGGTCGCGAGAATTTCAGTGATCAAACCATTCTCGGGGTTCAAGACAAAGAGCTTCAAGAGGCATTGCGCGGCCGATGGTGCATCGAAGTGCCCGAGCTTGTCGGCTTGAAGCGTGCTGACATTGAGAAGGTCAAGGCCGCGATCACACGCGAGACAGACCGAGCGCGCCCCGCCTATGGTCGCGCTACTGTCGACGTTGCGCGCTCTATGGTATTGATCGGCACAACGAACGATGAAACATACTTGCGCGCTTTGTCGGGCGAGAACCGAAGATTTCTCCCTGTCCGCGTTGGTCGCGTCGACTTCAAGGCGTTGCTCCGCGATCGCAATCAACTTTGGGCCGAAGCCTCTTCCGAAGAGACATGGGGCGACCCGCTGACATTGCCGCAAGCGCTTTGGCAGGATGCCAGCGATCAGCGCGCGAGCCGAACACAGATTGATCCATGGGCGGACGTGCTCGCGGATGTGGCCGATCAGGCCGAACGTGCACAGATGGCTTTTGTGAGTGATGGCGATGAGCCGGCCGCTGCGATCTTTGACGCGGTTCTCGGGGAGCATCGCGTTTCATCCGAGTACGTGCTCGGGACCGCGCTAGGCCTAACGGTTGAGCGGCGCACACCCGATCAAGCGAAGCGCGCCGCGAGCGTGATGCGGTCTTTGGGATGGACTGGCAAGTTTGTTCGCATCAAGGGCGAGCCAATGCGTGGCTACGCGCGCCCCGCGCCGCTGGAGCCTTGGGAATGAGCCCGCCCGGCGCCCGTTAGGGATTCTTCAAAGCTTTGCGCGCATAGTGAGACCATGGCTGAAATCATTGAACCGATCTCGCAGGCGGAAGCCAATGCGCTGTTGCACGGCGCCCACTATTTGGGTCGCATCAGGAACGCCGACTACGTTCTGTCGACGCCGGACCGCTCCGCGATCGCGATCTACAGGCCGCCAGTTGCGCAATCATTCACGAAAGCACTATCGCGACCGCTGGAGTTGACGCGCCTATGGCGCACTCCCGGCCGCACCGCGCCGTTGTCTTCGTTCCTCGCTGTCATGTCCGGCTGGAGGACGAGGCGCCGGCCACTGAGCGAGATGCTCGGCGTGCCGACCATCAAGCACGAGAACGGCATGCCCGTGGTTCGCGGCGACGGCGGAGACTTCTATTCTGCATAGGCCGAAGCCGCTAGGCCGTTAACCGGCGCTCAACTCATATTCCATGATTTGGTTGCGCGCCTCGCCGCGCGTGATAGGACGCGCCGCATGGGTGCATTATTCACGGTCGATAGGATCACGCGCGCGGTAGCGAAACCATTCATTGAACGGCTGCACTACTCGCACGCTTGTCCCGGCGGCCACACTGCGTTCTTTGGTGCGTTCCTAGAAGACGATGGCCGGCTGTACGCGGTCGCCGCATACGGCATTGGCGCGAACCCCGGGAGCGCCGCCGCGTTCGCACGCATGACCGGACTGCCGGTGACCAAGCGCAACATGGTCGAGTTGAAACGCATCTGTCGGGAAGGCGAAAAGGGCGCGGCGCTCATTCCGATGACTGCTTTCATGTCCCGCTGTCACGATGCGTTGTGGCGGCACGGTTTCGGACTGCACACTGGCGGCCCTAAGCGGTTTGTCATCTCTTATTCGGACCCAGCGCACTCCCACGACGGCACGCTGTACAAGGCCGCCAACTTCCAACATCTGGGCATGGTTGAGCCGCAAAGACATTTCAGAGACGCGGCAGGAGAGTTAGTGCACGCGCGGAAGCCGCACAACCGCATGACGCGATGGAATGAGCACCATCCCGACCTGATGGACCTTTGCCCGATGGAGACCAGCGATGCGGTCTATGAATTGGGATTGAAGCCATTCAGGACAGTGCCGAAAGACCGATGGTTTCTCGACCTCGGCAAGCCCCCGCGCGGCCAGCCTTGGGATTTGTATGAGGATTGCCCATGTTTCGAATGCAAGCGGGCGGCGCTCAGGCTGCCAGCGGCCCGATGATCGCAATTGAGAGATGGGCCGCACCGTCCGGCCGGGCGCGCTATACACGAGTGCTCCCGCCTCCCGAGCCTTGGGACTAGATCGCCGGCAGCCGCGCGGGAGCCGCATTAGCTGACATCAGGGACACGTCTGGAGGCCCGAGAAGTGGACAACCTTGTCTGTATCGCCGTATCGGGAAGCTTTGGCTCTGTATCGGAGGCCGCTACGGAAATTCACTAATGATTTCTGAGCTGTAGCACTGTATCATTAGAATACTATAATTCTAAGACCCTAAGAGAGAAGCCCCGGGTATAAGGTAAGCCTCAGAACACCGATACCAGTGATACCAGTGATACAAGAGGCCTCCCGGTGATGGTTAACCGAAATGCCGGTTCAACTTTTAGAGCTTTCGGAGGGTTCATTCTGCATTAATGTACCGTTTCGCACAAAATCTAGCCAAATTCGCCCCGCGCGTTAACTATAATTCATGTTTAACGACTTCGGAACCTTGCCCGTGCCATTTTGGGACATTTTTGAGCAATAAAACGTCGTTTTTGACCTATTTTTAGCGACATTATTTCGCGATGTCCCATTTTGGCACAACTCCTCCTCGACGATCTCGAAACACAGTTTAGAATTAAGATTAATGGGCGCCGGCCGCGCCGCGACCCGGCTGGCGGCATGGCGACCAAGACAATTAGACTAAACTTTTACTCGACGCCAAGCGCACCATATCTAGGGGCCTACCCCAGCGCATAGCTCGACCCCGGATTAACCTGATCCTAACCATTGCGCGCGATGCAACTTGACTGCGAGATAGTCGCTCAGTGCCAAGCACTTGCTCAAAGATTCCATAACACCGCATATCGGAATTCGGTTGTGATTCCATATATACAACCTAAGGTAAAAATTCATCTAAGGTTGTAGTTAATAAATAACTAACGCGCTTGTTAAAGTGCAAGATGAGCTTTGCGCCAGCGACATAGACTTATGGGGTAGCAATGGCAGCGCGATGCAACCATGGATTGCCCATGTCCCCGTAGACATACTCACTTTCGAAGTTATGCCGCGACATCGTCAAAAATAAAAATTTGCGAACGACTTCGAAAACCTTCATTCCGAAAAAGCTCCCCGGCCTTCGAGCCCGTGATAAGCTGACAACATGAGAGGGCCGCACAATGATTATTCCGATCGCCCTCATCGTCGGATGGCTTCTCTGGCGCAAGCATCAGCGCGCCCGGCGTGTGGCCTTCCTCCGATGGTACGTTGAGGCGCGGATTGCTCTGGCTATCCGTGACGACCGCATGCGGCGCGAGCCGTGCTAGGCTGACAGCTCCGCAAGCCGCAGGGCGAAACCCTACGGAGCGCCCGGGCCTATCCGTCGAGACCTTCTAACCAATCGACAAACTTAGTCGGGAAGGCTTCGTAGCTACGCAAGGCAGACCAAAGATCGCTTGCAGCGAGGTCCTCGGGCTTCGTTCCACCGCTTTCGACCGCTTGCACCGAGGCCCGCAATTTCTTCGTAATGATTTCGCGCGCAAACCTTTCCCAGCCATCAAACCGGGAGTTCATCGTCTCGCCGCGTCCAGGCCGGCCGGCTAGCTCCCAAACGCGCCAGACGAGGTTTGCATGGCTCAGGTGTACGCCTCTCGTAGCCCAATATGCTTCAAACCCAGAAGCGGGGACTTTCAGCCCCTCAAGCATTTGAATTGCCTTAAGGGCCTCGGGCTGTTTCAGAAAGTCAGCGTTATGAGCAATCGTGCTGTCTGACACGCTGACAAGTTGGTTGTGGCGCAATTGGAGATACGTGACACGGAAGCCAACCATGACCCCAAGAAATGTTAGCCATTGAGGTACGGTGCCAAGCCATTGAGATACTGTGTCAGGGTTCATTTGATCTCGTGCCTCCAGCAGCGGTAGCCCGACGAAAAGCCAAAAAGCAACAGCCGCTAAACTCCCAAGGACAATACGCCCCTCGGAAAATATTGGCATGCTGTGTGGTCCAACCGCTGCATTGGTGAAAATTGAAGCCGACGTTTGTCTCCGCGACGATCGCGCTCAAATCGCTTGGGGTCAGGGCGCGACACACGAAACTACGTTTTTGAACATCTTACCACGAAGCCTAAAGCCTTTTGGGACAAGCATCAAGAGAGCGGCCTCGATGGCTTTCGATTGCTGTTATGCTAATGCTTGGCGGCTTCGCAAGGGAGGGGAAATGAAGTTCGTTTTGCTCGTGACATGGCTTGTTTCAGGCCAGCCGCCTAATAGCTATCAAGTAATTTTCAGCTCTGCTGAGGCCTGTGAGGCAGCGAGGCAAGGCGTACTTGCCGATGGTCGTCGTGTGAAAGCCGAGCACGACCAAGTTCAAATCAATGCGGCAAAAGCATTGGGTACAGACCCAGCGATATTCCTAGCAGGCAACCTGTCACCCAATGTTACCGCAGTTTGTGCCGCCCAATGAATTTCAAACTTAGACACCACCGGACATCGTGCCCGCTGTCCGGCGGCGACCGCAAAGGGAAGCGCCCGGCTGCAACGCTGCTCCGGCTTGCGCCGCGCTCGCGTAATCAGCCCCCGGAAATCGCATGACCGAGACTGCCAACCAAGAAACCTCCGACGACGAATTTAGACAGGGGCTCAAGAGAGGACAGGTTTTCGTGTCATGGCGGCTGCTGCGGTCAATCGGCAATTCCAAGGCAGCAAAGCTGACAATTCTTATTCCGCTGATTGGCTACCTCATCCTGCTCAACGACACCGTTATCAAACATTTGGAATTGTCCGAAGAGGTGTTCGGCGCGCCTTCCGGCGCGACGCTGACCAAACTACTGATCATCTATTGCGGGCTGGTCTTTGTTGCCGTCGCCTCCACCGTTTTCGTTGCCCGGTGTCCGCTGGAAGTAAAGCGGTACGCCTCTTCGGAAGAGTACGTCGCCGGTGAAGAGCGGTTCATGAGCGAGAGGGCGATTGGCATCATGCAAAATCGTCTGAAGATCGGGGATGAGATCGCTCGCAAAGACGACACTGGATATCGCGAGCTTCAAAACTCTATGCGGCCGGCCGACGACCCCGATATTCGATGGCGGCGATTACGCGACTTCATTCGCATCCAAATGAACCTATACTTTGAGATGCTGGACCGATCCCGTCTGGTCGCGCGGTGGGCAACAGCAATCTGCTACGCGGTAGGCATCGGTCTGCTGCTCGTCCCGTCCGCGATGGTGTTCTGGCAAGTCATGAGCGTTCTCGTCCATAGGGTTGGTATCGGTTGACGAATCAGCCGAGCTTGGTGCGCCGGCCACGCTGAAGCGCGATGGCACCTAGCGGGGCGCCGTGCTATAGTCGAGGCTCCAGAAAGGAGCAACCTATGCGTTTCCAGAAAAGCCAAATCTGGCAGGGCACCGCCGACCCGACCATGCGCGCCGAAGTCATCGAGATCAGCAAGGATGGCTGGAGCGCGACACTGCGGCTTCTCACTCACGACCGCAGCATGTTTCAACTCAACTGGGGCCTTGCGCTCGCCGGCTTGCATCGCTGGCGGCCGGTCTAATCATGATCGCGGGCAAAGTCGCGGACGCGCTTAAGAAATCGATCGGCCGTCCCGACCCGTTTGTGACGTATGGTGACTTCGCGCGCCGATATGGCTTCAGCGCCAGCTTCCCTCTGTCTTGGGCTAACAGAGGCTCGCTTGACGCGGCAGCCGCAGCACTGAAGAATGATCAGGCCATCTGCCTCGATCTACCTTCCTGATCCGGAGCGCGACGACAGGCTACCCCAGCGTGATCGACGCGAAGCCATTTGACGGGACACCGCAGCACAAGCAGAGAGCGCGAGAGGTGGCCGACAAAATCATCGCGAAGTTCAAGCTGAAGGCGAAGAACCCATACTAGTGGCGACCTTCAGTTGATCCCATTTTTCGTGATAGCTGGTTTTGCGTTTCAAGTTTCGGGTTCAACCAAAAGCCAAATGCGCTTCAACGGCAGTTCTGCTTGTAACTCTTCGGATAGATTTTCGAAATTTTTCTGAAGCGCGGCGACAAGATCACCGGAATCCCATAGCCGGACTTCGAACAAAAGTTGCCGAGCTTCACGAACGACTGAATCCTTGAAGCCCGACCACGACACTATGAGCCCGTGATCCGCGCCGAAACGCGGCATCACCCCTTGAAGCTCGCGCAAGACACTAACGTCGGCAGGCGTCGCCCCGGATTTTACCTGCACTGCGATTCGCGGCTGACCGAATCCCATCGGACCGCTCCCTGCAATGATATCAACACCGCCGTCCGCGCCCGGCTTGGCGACTTGAACCTGATAGCCTTCGGCGGTCAAAATCCCTCCAACTAGGCGCGCAAGTTCATGTCCTAGAAAATTCTTGCCGATAAACTTGGTAATTTGGTCCGCTGCGAATTGCTCAAGATCGACCTCACCGGCATCTTCGGGGTCAATCGGCTCGAAATCGGCGGTTGGTTTCTCGACCTTTTTCGGCGACTGACCTTGCGCCATTGCGATGAGACGCTCTTCAGCGTTGTTCCGACGCGCTCGGAAAACAGTCAACGTTGCGCCGAGTGTGTATAGAATATCTTGATCGACTTCCGAACGGGGAAGATCGGTTCGAACCCATTGCACACTGCGTTGATGCTTCGCTCCGATGGGCGCATCGGGCACGTAACGATAAGGGCCAGTGATGCGTCCGACCGCTATTGCAGCGCGAGATGTCAATGGGACCGCGACCCACTCGTTGATTTGAATGCGCTCCTTGAATGCCCATAGCTCGCCTGCCCATACTCGCTGCGAACCCGGTGCTGCATCGTCATAGACTTTTTGGACGTGGGCTAGCATCGCCTCTTTGGTCGAAATGGCTGATAGGTCGCCGACCTGTTCCCACCCGATGACGACGGCATTGTTTTCAACCGTGTAGTCTTCGTTGACGCCGTGCTTGCCTGCTCTGACTACCCAAAATGCCATTTCGCTGCTCCCCGTTACGGCCAGCCTCTCACAACCTTGGCGCCCAGACAATGGCGGGACACGCACAGGCTTCCTCGGATTAACCGCCCCGTACCGAATCGGCTATATTCCGCAGGCCGCAGCAAGCCACGAAACCGTGCCAGCTTGTGTCGGGGTTCTCATGGGCGCGGCCTAGGAGATCGTGATGAGAAAGACTTGGAAGACGCCATTGGGTTTGCGCCTATACCGTATCGAGCGATGGCGCGAGGAGCGGTACCAACGGGCGATCAAGGACGGCGATTACGCCACTGCTAAACGTGCGACTGACCTTTACGAGGCCGTTTCGGCCCGCGCGAACGGCATGCTGGGGTTGGTTTCGACCTACAGCGACTGCGACTAGCCCGGAAGCCCTAACCCTTTATTCATCCGATGCGGCGACATTGGCCGGCGGGTTGCGTATCACGCCCGCGTTTCTGGAAAGCCGTCGCCGATCTCAACCCGGCGGCGGCCTTTTCACTACCTTGATCTCACTACCTTGATCCGGCCCTTGGGGCCTGATGCCCCTATGCTACTTTTCCTGCGTTTCTGCCCATTCGATAAATTCTGTCCATCCAATTTCTTTGCCGTTCTCGCGGCGTTTGCGGCCCTTGCACCAAATCAAGTTCCGTTTGGTCAAGATTAGATCGCCCAAGTGAGTAGCGCCATCCGGACTGTAAACTTCAAATTCAATTCCCGCGTTCTTTACTTCCATCTCAACATCAAACGATTTAATCGTGACTTTCATGGTTTCCTCCTAGGTCTACCAAGGTTCAGCATCCGGCGACGCTCACGCACAAAACTGCGGCATAGAGACCGCGCATGCTTGCTCCCCATCTTGAGCCGCGAAGGCTCAATTCCCCTTGCTCTTAGGGGTAGCATCTCACGTCAGGTTCGCGCCGACGATGGTCCAGCCACGGCGACGGCTTTTCTTTTAGTGCATCGTTCGCGGAGCACCGCGCAAGCTGTCCGCGTCCATTGCCAACCGTTGAATGATGCGCTCAGCGCCCGGCGGGGCGTCCCTGATCAGCGCGCCGAGTATTCTGCCGACGGCGACCTCATCGGAGCCGGCGGCCATGTCTAGCCATCTGGCGAGATCGCTGGCGCGGTCCCAATGGTGAAGTCCCCAATCCATCCATGATGGTTTCGGCGACATCGGATCAGGCCCGGCGCTTACGACGCGGAGCGGGCGCCGAGCGGGCGCACTGAGGCGCGTTCGGTATCGACGCGCTGACCGTCTTGAACGGCAGGCCCTCATAGTATTTTTTGACCGATTGAAAATCGACAAGAGTGCGAGCGCCCGAACGTTTCGCGATCAACACGCCATCGGCGATAAGGAAATAAATCTGCCGTTTGGTCACTGACAAATAAGAGCCAGCGCCTTCGGGACTTAATGCAGCGGGTTCAATGGTTTTGACTTCGAGCATGGGCATAGCAATCTCCGAACCGGAGTTGCCCATGCCTAGCGAGTGCAGTGGCCTTGATCCCGCGCCAAGGGTATGGCTCAACGGGAGGCGCTGATCGGGCCGAAGGTTCCCGCCTTGTGTCAGCCTCATAAGTGCGAGGCGTTTTCCAGTGGGGACACGATCAAACTATGCAATCATCTAGCATAATGTGCGCGGATTGCCAAGATGGGTTCCCTGCTATTCCCTGTCATTCCCGTATCAGAAATGTAGGTAACGGCGTAGGTAACTAGCGAAATTTCTCAATTAATTCAACGCGATGGCGAGGCGGCTCCAGCCGCGCCGCCAGTGCAGCGGCACCGGCACCAGCGCGTCGGCGTCGCCGAGCAGTTCACGGCCGGCCCGCGCCATCCAGCGGCCCATCGCCTGCGCCAGATCGGTGCGGTCCTGGTATTTCAGCGCATGCACCAGCGTGCGGGCCACGTCGTCATAGCGCACCGCGGCGCGGGCGCGCGCATAGGCCGGCGGATTGGCGATCGCTTCCATCGACAGCAGGTCGGGACCGGGATCGTAAACAAAGGGAATGCCGAGCCGGGGGCAATAAGGCTGTGCGATGAACGACAGCTTGGCCCAGCAGGTAGCGCAGACGCCCTCGCCCGCTACCGGCTCGCGGCAGGCGACGCACAGCGTCGGCAGCGCGATATCGAGCGCAAGCCGCGCGACGTGAGCCCACGCACTGCGACACGTGTTCAGCGCGCCGCGCAGATGGGTGGCGATGGAACGTGACGGGGAGGCTTCGGCGTCCATGAGGGCGAGGCTAGCGCCGTGGCGGCTGCCGCTCAAGCGGCAAGCCGCGGCGTTCTTGCCTCGCCCAGTGGGTCGCGCGAATGCGCGGGCCATATTCTTCGTCGTCCCTGCGAACGCAGGGACCCATACGCCGTGCCCTATCGTTTTGTGCACGATGGCCGAGACCTTCCGTCCCAAAAGCGCCGGTGGCTATGGGTCCCTGCGTTCGCAGGGACGACGATGGAGGATTCAATTTTCAAACACCCAAACCCGTCATACTCCGCGAAAGCGGAGTATCCAGTACGCCACAGCTTCTCGATTCCATCATTGGCGCCTCGGAATACTGGATCGCCCGCCGGAGCCTGTCATCGGGCGGCCATTCGGCCGACCCGTTGGCAGGCGATGACGGTTGAGGATGTGGCGCGCTCGTATTCATCAGATACGGCTTCATCCTCGCGACGCGATGCGCCCGAGGTGTTGATGAAGTCTCCGCCCAACAAAGGGCGTGGGGAACGCCGGGTGCCCGCTGCACCCGCCGCCTCGTGTGCGCTTGTAGCGGTAGAAAGCACACGAGTAACAACGAGCACACCGGAATCACCCGACGTTCCCGCACGCAATGGCTTTACGACTTATTTCGTGCTCTCCCCGGTGACCGGGCTCTTTTGCCACCGTCATTTGCGGATTAAGGTTTTGTCTAAGCCCGGTAGGGCCGACGCAACTCCGCGAACTTGACACCAGCGTCGGGGTGTCAGGACCACACGACTTCGCCGTACGCAACAACATCTCTCGTCCGCGTGCTGTTGACCGCTCACGGATTCAAAGAACCCGCCCTGCGATCCCATCGCACGCAAAACGCTGCCGCGTCCACCGCATCCCACCCCGCGTCCGTGACGATCATGATACGCCCCTCTTGTGGGGTGGGATGGCGCGAATTTGTAGAGATGATTTGCCCGACGGGTGAAGCGAAATATTTTTGCAAATGGGGCTGGACACCCCTGTCGACAAACTGCCCGTCGGGCAAATCACTGGACTGCGGCAAGAACACATTCCTCGTGTCGCGGATGCGGTGCAGCGCCATCAGCGCGTTCACGCGCGTCTCGACGCGCCGCGCCTGCGGCGTGGTGCGCCGCTGATCTACCGGGGTCCATGAAACTTCCGTCCGTATGGGTCCCGGCTCTGCAAAGCAGCGTGAAGGACGCTGCTCTGCGTCCGGGACACGAGATCTATCGGATTGCCAGAGCCAGGGAGACCGGCGTACCAACCCTGCATGGTCAAGAGCAACGAAACTGCCGCCGCGCCCATGCTGTTCGACCGCACCCTGTTGCGGGCGCGGCAGTCGCGCGCGTTGCGCTCAGGTCCCGCAACATTCCTGCTCGATCGCGTCGCCGAGGATCTTGCTGAACGATTGCACGCTGTGCTGCGGGAATTCAAGACCGCGGCCGATATCGGCACCGCGGGCGATCAGGTCCGCGACACGGTGGCCGGCCGCGTCGACAAGATCGCGCGCATCGATCTGCCGGACCGGGAATCCGAGCCGATTCCGCTGGCGCCGGAATCGCTTGACCTTGCGGTTTCGGCGCTGGCGTTTCAGTTTGTCAATGATCTGCCCGGGGTGCTGGCGCAGATCCGCCGCGCGCTGAAACCCGACGGGCTGCTGCTGGCGGCGATGATCGGCGGCAACACGCTGACCGAGCTGCGACAATCTTTTGCAGCGGCGGAAGCCGAGCTCGAAGGCGGGGTGTCGCCCCGTGTGGCGCCGTTTGCCGATCTGCGCGATGTCGGCGCGCTGCTGCAGCGTGCGGGTTTTGCGCTGCCGGTCACCGACGTCGACCGTATCGTGGTGCGCTATGACAGCGCCTTCGCATTGATGCAGGATCTCCGGCGGATGGGCGCGACCAATATTCTGGTCGAGCGGCGGCGAACGCCGACCCGCCGCGCCACGCTGCTGCGGATGGCGCAGATCTACGCCGAGCGCTTTGCCGATTCCGATGGCCGCATCCGCGCCACCTTCGATGTGATCTGGCTCTCAGGCTGGGCGCCGCACGACAGCCAGCAGAAGCCGCTGCAGCCGGGATCGGCGAAAGCGAGTTTGGCGGAGGCGGTGAGGGGGAAAACGAAGTAAACGAGCATCGCCGCAAAATGCGACGTCATCCTGAGGTGCGCGCTCTTTGCGCGCCTCGAAGGATGGCCGCAGGCACGGACTTCTACCATCCTTCGAGGCGCGCAAAGAGCGCGCACCTCAGGATGACGGCGGTGCTCGCGAGATCGCCTCACATCAACAGGTCGATCAGATGCGGGATCAGCGGAATATCCGCCGGCGGCATCGGGTAGTCGCGCAGTTTGTTGGCGCGGACCCAGGCGAGTTTCTGGCCCTCGCGCGCGGTGACCTGGCCTTCCCAGCGCCGGCAGATATAGAGCGGCATCAGCAGATGAAATTCATCATAGGCGTGGCTGGCAAAAGTGAGCGGCGCCAGGCACGCCTCGCTCACGGTGATGCCGATTTCCTCGTGCAGTTCGCGGATCAGCGTCGCTTCCGGCCGCTCGCCGGGTTCGAGCTTGCCGCCGGGAAATTCCCACAAGCCGGCAAGCGTTTTGCCTTCGGGCCGCTGCGCGATCAGCAGGCGCTTGTCGGCGTCGATCAGCGCGCAGGCGACCACGAGGGTGAGTTTGATGTCAGGCATGCGTGGTGAATGCTCTTTGGGGTGCTTTTGGAATCGATCTCGACGATTGATCGAACCATTTGGAAGGATTTCATTAACTTTATTCCGCCTGCAATTCTACGGTCGCGATAAGTGATACTTAATCCGCCGCTGCTAGGTTTTGCACAACTCAAACCGGCAGAGCGGTCACCCCATGCATACCTTTTTCCGCTTGATTGACCGTTTCCGCAGGGATCGGCGCGGCAATGTCGCGGTGATCTTCGCGGTCGCCTGCGTCCCCCTGATATCGGCGATCGGTTGTGCGGTCGATTATACCCGGGCGGTCACAATTCGAAGCAAACTGCAGGCTGCCGTCGACGCCGCCAGTGTCGGATCGGTCGCGAGACTATCGCCGGCGTCCACCGCCGCCGCAACGATGAGTTCGGACGGACCGATTCAGGCCGGCGTGGACGACGCAACCAAGATCTTCAACGGCAATGTGTCGGGAATGACCGGCTATACGCTGAACAGCTTTACCCCGAGCGTGACCAAGTCGGGCGTAACGATTGTCTCCGACATTCGGTTCTCCGCCGATGTCCCGACGATGTTTCTCGGCGTGATCGGCAAGAGCAAGATGACCGTCACCGGAGACTCAGGTGCGGTTAACTCGCTGCCGCCGTATCTCGATTTTTATCTGATGCTGGACGTTTCGGGGTCGATGGGTTTGCCGTCGACCAACGCCGAACAGACGCGGCTTTCCCAGATCAGCCCAGATATGTTTGCGCAATATCCCGGCGGCTGCACCCTCGCCTGCCACTTCACTGTCTCAAATTCGTGCGCGAACAGCAATCAGAAATACCCCACCAACAACGAATGTCTGGGCTATTGGATATCGCGCGTCAGCCCGACCGCGTACGCGAACCTCGTCAGCAGCCCGACCGCGTGGAACGCGGCGGGGACTGCTCTAGTGTCGAAGCCGGTTCCTGGCTTGCCGAATTCGATGATTTCTGGCCTGCCAAATTCGTTGAGTTCCGGCGACCCTAACAAGCTGTCGGCGGTTGCATCCTGCGCGACCGACGGCACCGCCAACTGCATCCAGTTGCGCGCCGACGCGGTCGGCTACGCCGTGAACCAATTGTTCATCACGGCTAACGACCCCACCTACCAGAAGGTGCCCGGGCAATTCCGGATCGGGCTCTA
>WNFD01007665.1_pt1 | contig 21695 bp, 24 predicted proteins | sample 5400491 | NCBI WGS metagenome assembly WNFD01 (sample SAMN13153343, study PRJNA577476) | soil metagenome | isolation source: 120 cm saprolite under Douglas fir tree site 2 hole 2 replicate 2 | place: USA:California | collected 2015-04-18
TACGCAGGAAACTCTTCGTGACCGCAGCATCATTCTTCATTGGGGGGAGACAGCCACAGCACAAGACACTCTCCGTGAAACGCGCCAAACCCGGGACCGCGACCAGTGGAAAACGTAGTAATAGGATGGGCACCCTCCATTCGCCGACCAGCATTGCGTGCGGCGGGCCTGGGTCACGCTGGGTAGCCTGACCGGCGCCCCCGGCCTAGCTCGTCGCTCTGCCCCGCAGCGGCAGCTGCGGCAGGCGCGACACCTGAGAGCCGGAGCAGCGGATTATCTCATTGGCAAGAGCATTCAGCGGGAGTGGCCTCAATCACCCTTGCGAGTAGACAGGCGCAGGCCGGTCCACGCATGGGCGCAAGCCACAAGCGCTCACGGCCGCCAGCGGTCACTCAGCGCGAGCAGCCATTAGCGGCCACGCCCGCGCAATACCCGTGATCAGGCTTGTTTCAGGAGTAGCTGCACTACTAAGCTGCCGATTCAGCCGGAACATTGTCGGGAGAATATCCGAGGAAAGCAGAAGATGCTTCGATTGCGTTCCCTCATAATTGGCGGGTCGACGGTAGCCGCGGCACTGCTTGCGCTTGCGCTCCCGGCGGCCGCTGCGACTGCAAGCACAGGGCCGCGGATAGCGCGGGCGGGCGAGGCAGCCTCCCCGACGGCCGGTGGTAGCAATGACTACCTCAACGGCGACTCGTGCACCAGCAGCACGTTCTGCATGGCTGTCGGTGCCTTCAACCTGAGCGGACGGGTCGTAGGCGTGCACGCCGGCGATCAGCATCGGCAGCCACAGCAGGTGCGCTAGCGGTGCCTGCCAGGAGCCATCGGGCGTCGTGACGATCTCGCCGTCTGTGATCAGGTCCGCGGCGTGCAGCGTGCGGTAGCCGTCGGGCATGCGGTCCCTCGGCGTGGCGGCTACGTGCATGTCGCCGGGGCGGGTAATGGCCGGCATGTTCCGCGTCGTCTGCATGCCGACGTCGCGTGCGGGGATCAGGAACGGGAGCGTCCCGACGTCGGATGCGATGGCGTCGAGGAAGCGTTCCCGGTCGGGATGGCGGGTGGCGAACATGGCCTGGCCCAGCGGGTTCGCGCCGGGATGGAAGTCGCCGACGACGCACAGGTAATCGCCGGCGTTGAGTGCGGACTGGCTAGGGGCGGCGATCTGCACGTCGGCTGACTGGTAGACGCTGATTGGCCAGGCCGGAGTGTAGTCGGCGAATGCGGCTGCCGCTCTGGCCGCGATGGTTGCCGGGTCTGGGCCGGCGAGCAGGACTGACCACGCCGGCGCAGGTCGCCGTTCGCTGCTGCCGGAAGTTCCGGCAGCTGCCGCAGGGCGGGCCGGGCTTCTTCGAGCACGCGCTCCAGCGACAGCGAGCCGCCCGCGGCGGCGGCTTCGCCGATGATCTGCCTGGCGGCCTCGTAGAACCTGGCCGCTGTACCAGCGGGCGCCGGCCAGCAGGGGCGGCAGCGTTGCCGCTAGTTCGTCGCGTAGCCCCGGGCCCACGGTCACGTCCAGGTCGCGCATGCAGTCGAGGTAGAGCGGGGTCCGGGCGGCGTAGGTCTGGCCCGGCCTTCGGCTCGCGGGCCGGCCGGTCAGTTCCTCGAATGCGCGGTCAAGGTCGCCGAGCGCCTCGTCAAGGGCGGGGGCGGCGGCCCGCGCCACCGCTGAGCGGCATCGCTCAAGCCGGTCCAGCGCCGCCAGCCCGCGCTGCCGCAGGTCCGGCCGTGACCGTTTCAGCTGGGTGCGCAGATCGCGCTCGGAGTGCGGGCCGACGGGGACGGTGAGGTCGGCGTCCAGGGCTTCGGCGCGGGCCTGCATGGCCCAGGCCTCGAAATGCACCGTGCTCTCGCTCACCAGCCGGCCGCAGCGGGCCCGGATGGTGGGGCCGTCGTCGGCGAGGCGCCCCCAGGCAAGTGGCCCGAAGAAGCCGATCGTGTCGTTCTTGGCGCAGTACCGCTGCCAGTAACTGGCGACGACCTCCTCCCGCCGGCGCTGATCGCTGCCGGGCGCGGGGACTCTGCCGGCGATCTTGCCGACCGCGTTGCGCATCACGGCCCGGTTCTGCCACGTCACCGCCTCACGGAACAGCGGATCGAGGGCCACCGCGCGCAGGCCCGCCCGCTCGTCTCCCGAGCCGAAGACATCGAGCCCGGACACCGGGAACCCGGCGGTCCGGACCGCGATGTCGCGCCACAGGGCCCATTCGCCGGCCAGCGGGACCAGGTGCGGCCCGGCGGGCGCGGCAGGACGGCGTGGCGCCTGGGCGGAGGCGGGATGCCGCATCATGGCACGTCGATGCCGGCCGGGCAGCCGGGCGCCGGGATGACGGGCCGCCCGGCCGCGTACACCGCGCGCAGCCTGCGGATCGCGGCCAGATCCTGCAGCGGGTTGCCGTCGATGGCCAGGATGTCGGCGTCGAACCCGGCGGCGATCCGGCCCTTGCGGTGCCCGAGCCCGCAGGCCCGGGCGGCCCGGGACGTCATCGCCCACCAGATCTCGGCCGGGCTCATGCCGGCCGCGGCCAGGTCCGCGGGGGCGAAGCGCAGCACGTCGTGCGGCTTGGCGGGTGAGACCCCGGCGTCGCTGCCGGGCACCAGCACCGCGCCGGACTCATGCAGCCGCCGCCGGGTGGCGGTCAGGGCGGCCATCCGGCTGGCGATCTGCGGCATTACGGTGCCGGCCTGGGCCGGGTCGCGGCCGACCGTGCAGCCGACGGCGATCCGCTGCGCGGCGATGGCGCGGATCACGGCCTCGGGAGCGTCGACGCCGTCGGCGGTCATGAACGTCGCGTGCTCGATCCCGTCAACGCCGGCGGCGACCGCGTCGGCGACGGACCGCGCGCTGTGCGCGTGCGCCGTGACCGGCAGGCCACAATGGTGGGCTTCGTCCACGATGGCCCTCAGCGACCCGGCGCCGAACTGCGGCTCGTGCGCCAGGGAGCCCGGGGTCATGTTCCCCCCGCTCGCCATCACCTTGATCACGTCCACGCCCCGCTCGGCCCGCTCCCGCACCGCCGCGCGCAGGGCGCGTTCCCCGCGCGCGGCTCTGGTCGCGCAAGTCCAGGGCCAGGTAGCCGCGGTCGCCCAGATCGCGCACCGTGGTCACGCCCCCGCGCAGCGCCCGCCGGGCTGCCTCGGCCATCCGCTCGCGCAGCACGTCGTCATCGGTCCCGGCCAGGTGGCCGACCGGGTCGCTGCTGGCGTCGAAGCACAGGTGCAGGTGCGTGTCCACCAGCCCCGGCATCAAGGTCAGCCCGGGAAGGTCCACGACGTGCGCACCGCCGGGGAGGGGCCCGGCCGGGCCGTGGACGGCGGCGATCACGCCGCCGGCCACCACCACCGACGGCTCGGCCAGGAGGGCCGGGCTGACGCCGTCGAACAGAGCCGCGGCGCGAAGAACCGTGAGCCGGCCAGTAGGAACAGCGTGAGGCGTCATGGCCTGACCGCTGCCATCAGGTCAGTGGATGCGGTGCCCCTGCGGCGTGGGCTGATGGCGGTGATCCATACGCTGGCTGGGCCCCCCAGGTAGTAGGGGGGAGCGACTCCAGCGGTGCCCGGATTGTGCGTCGCCGTGCTTTCCCAGGTGCGGGATTCGTTGGGCCCGCTGAACCAGTGGCCGGCGGGGCACCTGATCATGGCGCTTTCGATGTGGCCGTCGCTTGAGCGCATGATGAACCGGCACCTGACCTCGGCGGGAAGCCCGCATCTGACAGCGCGGTCCTGGTCCAGGTAAGCGGGGCAGTCAAGGAACACCGTCTGATCTCCCCGCCCGCACTTTCGTGATAGCTTAACTCTCTCCATAAGAATAGTACTATCAGGAATATGGCCGAGGCTGTCAAGAGGCGCTACGACAACTCCCGCCGCCAGGCCCAGGCACGGGCCACCCGCCGGAAGGTGATCGAGGCCGCCAGGCGCCTGTTCACCGAGCACGGCTACCCGGCGACCACCATCGAGGCGGTCGCCGAGGCGGGGGACGTATCGCTGCCGACCCTGTACCGGCTGTTCGGCTCGAAGCGGGCGCTGCTGGCCGCGGTCCTGGACACCTCCTTCGGCGGCGACGACCAGCCCATCGCGTTCGCGGACCGGCCCGCCGTGCGCGCCGCACGGGCCGAGCCTGACCCGGCGAAGATGGTCAAGGCGTTCGCCCGCATCATGCGCGAGTTCATGGAGCGGTCCTCAGCCATCCAGCACGTCCTGGCGACAGCCGCCCAGGTCGACCCCGACGCGGCCGGGCTGCTGGCCGAGATCCGCCGGCAACGTCATACCGGCCAGTCCAGGATCGTCGCCGCCCTGGACGCCAGCGGCGCACTCGATCCCGACCTCGACACTGCCGAGGCCGCCGACTTCGTCTACGCCCTGCTGTCCCCCGACGTGCACAGGATCCTCACCGTCGAGCGAGGCTGGCCCGCCGACCGCTACGAGCGCTGGATCGCCCGATCCCTCGCCACCCTGCTGCGCACCGGCCTCCACCCGCCAGCCAGCCCGGACAGCAAGTCCCCGGAGCAAGGCAACCCGGCAGTCCCACCGCGGGTACGTGAGCGTGCCCCGGGTGCTCACCGATCTCGCCGATGAGCTCCAGGCAGACGAGGTCCCGAACTCGGCCGAACCCCACGTTGCATGTGTGAGCCGGGCAGCTTTGGCCAAGCCGATGCCGGGATCGACCCAATGGAACGCAGTGGCCGACACGATGAGAGCGAAGGGCCCGCTGTCCGCGAAGTCCTCGAAGGAGGATATCTGGAACCGGGCCATCGAGTCCGCGACGTTGCGCCGGGCAGCCTCGACCATCGCGGCGCCGATATCGATGGCAGTCAGGTTGAGCGCCCGCCCGGCCAACTCCCGGGTGAGCTGGCCTGTGCCGCAGCCGATCTCGAGCACGGCGGCGGGCCCCGGGCCGATCGCGGGAGTCGTGAAAATGGCGTCGACGATCTCGGCGAGATAACCCTGGCGGGTGGCGTCATACAGCTCGGCGACGCCGTCGAAAAGACCCCGCTGCCGCTCCCGCGTCCTGCGCTGCTCGTCACACTCGGCGGTCACGACCCCAGTCTGCCCCGGACTTCAGCCTCCAGCGAGGCCGCCGCCCGCATGGGACGCAATGGCCGCCTCCGGCGCCATCGGGTAGTTCACTCTTCTGCCGCAACGGGGTTGTTCCTGAGGACGCGAACAACTTAGGCAAGCGACTTGGCTTCTTAGAGCAAGGGGCTAGCCTTGCCATGTGAAGCGCCGCGAGCTGCTGAGCCAGATGGCGAGCATCGCCCGGAGCTACGGTATCGAGTTCGACAAGGATCATCCCGTGCACGGCGGCAGGCACGACAAGTTCTTCGTCGGAGGCCACTCAGTTGAGGTTCCCCGCCACACGGAGATCGTCGAGTACACCGCACGCGGGATCTTAAGAACGTTCGGGCAGCTATGCGCAGAGGCCAGCAAGAAGGAGCGCCCATGACGACCAGGAATTTCAGGGCCGCGGCGCATCGCAGTCAGGGCTGGTGGGCGCTCGAAGTCACCGGTGATGATCTGCTCCATCCGGCCTACACCCAGGTCCGGCGCCTTGATCAGGCAGAAGACATGGTGCGCGACCTGCTGGCACTGCACTTTGACATCGGCAAGGACGAGGTAGGGCGTATCGAGGTCGTGCCTGTCCTGGATGCCGACCTCGCCGAAGAAGTGACCCAGACCCGCCAGGCCCGTGACCAGGCGGAAAAAGTCCGGGCCGAAGCCACACTGCAGACTCGGCGGACGGCTCAGCACCTCAAGGCGCAAGGCCTGGCTCAGCGCGATATCAGCACCCTGCTTGGCCTCTCGCATCAAGCCGTGAGCCAGCTTCTCGCCAGCTGAAGAGCCTGGCCGCGTCATCTGCTCATCTGCTCTTGGCGTGCGGAGCCGCCGGTCGTTTTTGAGGCTGAGGCGGCCCCTGCATAGTCGAAGCGCCGTTGCGTGGCTGGCAGGCCCAGCAGCACCCCGGTATGGGTGCCGGTGTACCGAAGCCGTGCCGCCGCCCGCCGCCGGTCACATATCAGCTCGACGATTCTCGTTGCGGAAGTCGGCCGAGCCAGAACGCGCCAGATCCCGGTAGCGGCGCCACCCATGCCGCCCCGACGTCTCCTGGCCCAGTGACCCGCGAGGACGCATGGATCGTCGGTGACGAGCCGTGCGTGGTGGTGGACTGGCAAGGGTTCGTCGATTACGCCAAGCCATAGTGTGACTGGAGTACGACGATGACGACGTTCGGGCTTGTCCACGGCGCCTACCACGGCTCGTGGTGCTGGCAGCAGCTAACAGACCTGCTGGAGGTCAGAGGTCATCGCGTCTTGACTGTCGACCTCCCATGCGAGGACCCAGATGCTGGCGCGTCGGAGTACGCCGAAGCAACCGTCGAAGCGTTCTCCGACGCCCCCGAAGACCTCGTGCTGGTCGGCCATTCCCTCGGCGGTCTGACGATCCCCGTTGTCGCCGCTCGCCGACTGGTGAGCCGGATGGTCTTCGTGTCCGCGATGTTGCCTCGCCCTGGGCGACCGCACGACGACGTCATGCGAGACGAGCCCGACATGGCCCTTCCCGGACCCGCCGGCGGCTCGTACGTGGCTGCGGACGGATCGACGCGTTGGTATCCAGACGCTGCTGCGGCTCTGTTCTCGCCGACTGCCTTCCCGCTGTCGCCGCATGGGCGGCGTCGCGGCTTCGCGGTCAGTTCTGGAAGATCACCAAGGAGGTCACGCCGATTCGGGCTTGGCCGGACGTGCCCTGCTCGGCCGTCATCGGTTCACGTGACCTAGTGATTAATCCGGCCTGGTTCCGGCGCGTGACACGACGCGTCCTCGGCGTCGCCCCCATCGAGATCGAATGCGGCCACTCCCCGTTCATCTGCGCGCCCAATGTCCTCGCCGAGGCCATCGCTGGCGGCGACTGAAGCAGGATGACGAACCTAAGGCGGTTCGGGTTAAATCTGGCGAGCACTGTCCGCCACCTTCACCCAATAGCTCTGCAGCCAACCCGATACTGGAGGCACGCACAACACGGAGCGGCACCAGCGAACGGAGGCAGCAGACGTTTGCGGAGGCTTTCGTCGCCGGTAGCGGGCGCCGGGGGCCAAGGCTCGGCGCAGGTTGAGTCGATGGCGCCGGCCGCGCTCACGCTCTAAGCGCGCACCTGCGGGTGGGCGCTGGCCCGCGCGCACGCCCGGTCAGGCGACCCGGTCGCGATCGCCGAGTACCTGGGCGACGGTGATGCGTTCGACCGGTCCCTCACCGACTTCTCCTACCGCTACGCCGACCAGAACGAGCGCGACTTCCAGGAGTGCGCGACGGCAGCCCGGTCGGGTCAGCTCGAAGCACGCGAAGGCTCTAGCAAAAGACCGTCGCAGCTAAACCGAGGCTCGGTTCACCGCGGGCCGTCGCTACCGCCGCTGCGGTCGCGGGCTCCTGGCCGATCCGCGCACGCCATTGCCTTGCCGGGGCCGGCCCTTGGGAACTGCGTCAGCCTCCTCCGGCGGTGCCGCGCCGGAATGCGCCGTCGACCACTTGAACTCCAGCTCGAACTCGACCTCGTGACCCTCGACCTCGACCTCGAACTCAGCACGCACGCGATCGGGCACATGCAGGCTCACGACGTCTGGCCCGAACCGCAATTCGACGTGACCGCCCTCGGCGAACGCCTTTGCTAGCAGCTCCAGCCAGTCGGCCGCAGACTGGCGGCTGACCGATTCCTTGCGTTCCACCTTGACGTCGGACATGACAAGCTCCTTCTATCCCTCCTGCGTGGCGATGGAAAGGCCAACGCCGGCCAGGGAGCGTCCTGGCCGTTCAATAGTGCGGCGGAGATCACGTGGTACGCATCACCTCGGCGGGGTGACCTCAGCCGCCCCTCGGCGGGGTGGCCACCCCGCCAAGGTGATGGCGTCCCGCTACGGAGTCGATCACCCCGCGGGGATGATGATCAGGGCGAGCCGGGCTATGCAGAATCGACTATGCATGGATCACGCCGCGTTTCTACTGGGCCGGTTAAAGTTGCGGGCCGCGGCTTGGTCAGCCCTAGATGCGCCCCGACGGCAGCCTTGAGCCCGGAGGCCAGCTCTCAGGGCAACTGGCTCGTGCGCCGTGGTCACCGCGTTTGGCTTACCAGTGGGCGCAGTTATGCGTGACGATGTGCTGCTGGATCTGGTGGACGATCAGGTCGTCATGCGATCGTTCGCGGCCGAACGCGATGTAGGGGAGCTGGCTGGGGCGGTGTCCGTCGGCGAGCAGTACCTTGGCGGCCAGATTCGCCCGGTTGTGACCGGCGAAGCGTTCCACCAGGTACAGGACCAGATTCAAGAACGCGGTTGCGCCGGCTGATGTGATCACATCGCCGTTGTCAACGATCATCTGCCCGGCGGCACGGAGCTGATCACCGGGGGCGGACAGGCCGGCCTGGACGAGCGCATCTTTGGCGCCGCGCAGGCGGCATGGCCGCTAGCGGTGGTGGTGTCCTGCCGCCAGCGGGACTAGCTGCTGAGGTCGAGGCTATTTGCCCGCAACCCGGCAGGTGCCGGGCGCTGCGCTAGCCGACTCCTGTGCCGGGCTCTCTGGCATGCGCGGCGCGCTGCACTATATAGACGAGAAGAACGGCGTCAAGGACTTCGTCGTCTGGTCGTTCTCCGGCAACGGTCCCTTCCCGTACCGCTGGCGCGGCACCGTCGACTACGGCCCGTCTAAATTCGAGCGGCCGGTATGAGTCCCTGGTCCGGGTTGGCGTCGTGCCTGCGAAACGGGAAGGTACCCCGGCGACCCGCCCTCGTTCACTGGCCGCCGCGTGGATCTCCTCGGGCGATCGCCGCCCGCGCCAGCTGCCGCCACGCAACCGCCGCCGAGCTGCGCCGCCCGTCAGATGGCACCAGGTGGACCAACGAGCAGTTGCTGTCCCACATGCTGTTCGGGTACCTGATCGTGCGCGCGCTCCTGGTCCTCGCCCGGATCCTCGGCCGGCTCCCGGACCGGGCCAGCACGGCCTTCGGGCGACTGCTCGACACCGCCCGGACGCCGTTTCACCTGATCCACTACGCCGGATCCTGCATCTACGCCAGATCATCCCCGCTCCCGCATGGGCGGCACGCTCGACCGCGTCATAGCAGAACTGCAGCGCCGCCTCGACCGCGAACCGGAAGCCGACCTGCGGCGGGGCATGCATTACCGCACCTCGTGGGACCCGTTCTTCGCCAGCTACATGACCCTGTACGGCCTGTACCGGTACCCCACCCGGCACTTCGACTACCACCGGCAGCAACTCACCCTGCCAAAGGGTGGCTGACCTGCACCGGTGGCGGAGCAGCACCATGACACGTGCGTGTACCCGGACCATCCGGCCTCGCGAATACCGCCTCCCCCGGTCCGCTCGTTTCGCACGACTCCCATTGGCACCTCATTGGCAGCGCTCTCGCGTCGACTCTGACCAGAACCTCGCAGCTAGCCACTGCTCGAAAGCTGGTACGCCGCACGCCGTCACTTGAGCAAGGACTGCTCATTTAAGGCGCGGCGATTACTCAGCCGCGCGCCAGTATCTGCGTGGGCACGCTGCGGCGCGAAATGAGCATTCGTTGCTCAGGCGCGGGCCGCATGACCGAGCGCATGGTCGCGGTAGGCAACTAAGCAAAGGAGACCTGCCATGACCACTTATCCTGACACCCATCCCGACACCTGGGCCCCCACCGAAGAGGCGGTCAGCATCTACGAGGCGATCGGCGGGCGGGCCGCCGTCGCCGCTGCCGTCGACGGCCTGTTCGCACGGCTGCTGGCCGACCCTGAACTCAGCAGGTTCTTCCCAGGCGGCGTCGGTGCCGTCCACCGCCAGTACGTGGTCACGATGCTCGGTGAGGCACTGGGCGGGCCAGAGCGCTACAGGGGACCCGACCTCGCCCGAGCCCACCGCAGCCTGGGCATCAGCGACGCCCATTTCGACCGCACCGCCGCGCATCTAATCGCCAGCCTGGACGAGCTGGACGTTCCCCGCCGACGGGCCGACCAGATCGTGGGCATCGTGGCCGGGCTCCGGCCGGCAGTGGTGACCGTCTGACTGGCGGCAGCGCCGGAACCCCTGGCTCGGGTTGGGTTGGTTTGCCACGGCCGCGCTGCCATGCTGGCTGGTGTGGCGATCACGCTGCAGCGGTGGCCGATCGTTGGCCGGCGGTCGGAGCTTGAGGTGTTCGAGCGTGCCCTGAGGTCGGGCGAGCTGGCGGGCCTGGTGATACACGGGCGGGCTGGAGTCGGGAAGACCCGGCTGGCCGATGAGTGCCGCCACCAGGCGGCCGCTGCCGGCCACCCGACCGAACGTGTCTCAGGCAGCCGGACCACCGCGCTGCTGCCGTTGGGCGCGGTGGCCACGCTGCTCGCCGACGGGCTCGGCCGGCCCGGCCCGGACGGGCAGGTCCACGCGGTGGCGTTGTTCGAGGAGACCCGCCGCGCCCTGCATGACCGCCACCACGGTCGCCGCATGGTGATCGTCGCCGACGACGCGTCCCTGCTCGATGCCGCGTCGCTTGCGCTTCTCGGGTATCTCGCCGCGCAACACACGATCTTCTTGATCGCGACCGTGCGCACGGGCGAGCCGGTGCCCGACCTGCTGACCGACCTGTGGCGCGATGGCCGGGTCGAGCGGGTCGACCTGCACGACCTCAGCCGCGCCCATCTCGATACGCTGCTGCACCTGACACTGGGCGGCCCGATCGAGGCCGGCGCCGGGCGGCAGTTCTGGGACGTCACCCGGGGCAACCCGCTGTACGTGCATGAACTGCTCCTTGGCGCCATTGAATCCGGGGCGCTGGTCGAGCGGTCGGGGGTCTGGCACCTGGAGGACCCGTTGCCGGCCACAAGTCGGCTGCTCGATCTTGTCGGGCAGCGGATCGGCAGCCTGTCCGCCGATGCCCGTTCCGTCGTCGAACTGCTGGCTCTGTGCGAGCCGGTGGACCTCGGCCATCTCGAGGCGGCCACCCCCGCGGGAGTGCTGGAGTCGCTGGAGCGGGCCGGGCTGGTGACGATCGCCGTCCACGACGGGGAGGCACGCCTGGCGCACCCCCTGTACGCCAAGGTGGTCCGCGCCGCCATGCCGAAGATGCGGGCGCGGGCGATCTTGCTGGCTGAGGCCGACCGGCTAGAGGCCATGAACCATGCCTCAGGTCCTGCGGCGCTGCGGATCGCGGTATGGCGTCTGGACGCGGGGGGCCGGCCGGACCCCGCCGTCCTGATCCGCGGTGCCCACCTGGCCCGCTATGCGCAGGACTTCCGTGTCGTGCGGCGGCTGATCGAGGCGGTGCCGGACGGGCAGCTGGATGCCGTCGGGGCGCTGCTGCTGGGCGAGGCGCTCTACGAGCTCGGCGCCTTCGACGCCTCCGAGCGGGTACTCGCGGTCGGCCAGCAGCTGCCGAGCAGCGAGCCGGTCGCGCTGCGCCTGGCGGTAACCCGCGCCAAGAACGCCCACTGGGGGTTGTGCCAGCCCGGGGCGGCGCTGGCCGTCACCGCCGCAGCCCGCGCTGTCATCACCTCCCAGTCCCTCGTCGAGGAACTCCTGGCCGACGAGGCTGCCATCTTGATGTTCTCCGGCCACCCGGACCTCGCGCTGGCCGTGCTTGAGCTCATCGCCGGCGGCGACCAGCGGACACGGGTCGTCCGGGCCATCCCCGGGGCGCCGGCGCTGGCGGTGAGCGGGAGGACCGCTGAGGCCGTGAAGGCAGCCGAGACCGGCTTCGCCGAGCATGCCGCGCTTGGCGACGAGCTGGCCATCGCCCACCCGGCTACCCACATGATCAACCAGGTGTTCGCCCTGACCGAGGCGGGCAGGCTCGCCGAAGCCGAGCAGCTGGCCAGGGCCGGCGCGGAGATCGTCGCCTCCCACCGGGTGCCTGTCGCCCAGATCTGGTTCGCCGCCAACCTCGGGCGGGTGGCCACCCTCCAGGGCCGGGTGGCGACCGCCCGCCGCTATTACGCCGAGGCGGCCGGCCTGGCTGAGGCCAACCGGTTCGCAGGCCCGCGGCGGCTGGCCCTCTCGGGCCTGGCCCTGGCGCACGCCATGCTCGGCGATGCGGACGGCGCTGCCGAAGCGCTGGCCGAGCGCGCCACTGTGCCGGCGTTCGGTTTCCTCGGACCAGAGCAGCAGCTCGCCGACGCGTGGACCGCCTTCGCCTCGAAGCGGCCGGCGGAGGCGGCCCAGCGGTTCCGGGCCGCCGCCGCGCAGGCTGCCGCCACTGGGCACTTGACCGCCGAGTCCTGGCTCTGGCACGACCTGATGCGCACCAGCGGGCAGGATGCCTCGGCCCGGTTGCGCGAACTGGCCGGCATCTGCGACTCGCCGCTGGTCTCCGCGCGTGCCCGGCACGCCCTTGCCGCCCGGGCTCACGACGCTGCGGAGCTGGCCGGCGCGGCCGGCGATTTCGAGGCCCTCGGCGCAATGCTGCTCGCGGCCGAGGCCGCGTCCGCCGCCGCCGAAGCCTTCACCCGGGCGGGGGACCCGCGGGCGGCGACGGCGGCGCTGCGCCGCTCGAGCGCGCTCGCCGCGGCCTGCGAAGGAGCCGCCACGCCAGGGCTAGTCCACGCGGCCCTGGCTGTCCCGCTGTCGGGCCGCGAACGCGAGATCGTGATGCTCGCCGCCGCGGGCATGTCCAGCAAGGACATCGCCGAGCGCCTCTACCTATCCATCCGGACGGTGAACAATCACCTGCAGCACGCCTACACCAAGCTCGGTATCAGCAGCCGCGCCGGCCTGGCCAACGCCCTGGGGAGCAATTCATGACGCCCGAGCAGATCACCTTGGTGCAGTCGTCTTTCGAGCGCCTTGGCCCGCAGGTCCCGGCCATGGCCACCCGGTTCTACCAGGAGCTGTTCGGGCGGGACCCGGCGCTACGTGCTCTGTTCACCACCGACCTCGCCGAACAGGAGGCCAAGTTCGCCGACAAGCTCACCGAGATCGTGCGGGCCATTCCCCGCCTGGACGAACTCCTCGCCCACACCCGCGCCCTCGGCGCCCGGCATCTCGGCTACGGCGTACGAGCCAGCGACTACCAGACCGTCGGCGCCGCCCTCCTCGCCGCGCTCGCAGCAATCCTCGGCGACAGCTTCGACGCCCCGACGCGCCTGGCATGGACACTCGCCTACAACCTCGTTGCCGAGACCATGCTCGAAGGCGCCGCCACCAGCCGGGTCGCCGCGAGCTGACCGGCGCACTCGCGCTGACTGGTGAACACCTCCCTGACCGGCGTCGGGCACCTTCTTGGCGCGCATGGCGATGGCGCGGTCGCCGGGGCCGATGGTCTTTGGACCGCACGGTCAGCGACCACTGCCCGGTAAGGTCGGCGACCTCGTTGATCTGCTCGTCCCAGCCGCGCTGCGATGTCTCGCACCATGTCACGGCCACTACGGGCCGTCCGTTCTGCCCGTAGTCGGAATGCAGACGACAAACAAGCCGCAGCCGAGTTCCTCGCCGGCAAGCGGGTCTGGATGCACCGGGGCGCAGGTCCCGGCAGCGTGTCGCGCTCAGCCGCTGACTATGGCCGTCAGCACGGCATCACCGTGATCGAGGGCGGATGCCCATGCATGTTCGACCCCACCGCGGATCCCGGTCACAAGGCTCACCCTGACAGGGCAACGTGCCAAGGCGCCGTTCCCACCGTCCCCGGCGGGAGGGGAGCCTCCTCATCGCCACGGTACCTGTTCCCGGAATTGGGTTACAGCGGGCCGGCGACCGCGCTCGCCTGAGCGCGACCTGGATCCCAGGGCCGTGCTCGTCATGGCTCATCGATGCGCTTCTGGTTGATATGGCGCTGATCGTGAGGCCCCAGGACCGGGCGCTCTGCGCCTGGATCACCCGTCTTGGCTAGGCGCTGATCACTGCGAACAAGTTGACACCGGTTGCTTCTTGTTCGATGGTCATGCTGGTGCCGATATCGCCGAAAAGCCGGCGGAGGTCGCTGGCTGAGCGGTGGTGCAGCGGCCAGTCGAGGATCAGTTCCATCAACGGGCGTGTCGGGTTTGCGACGCCGAAATTCCCGATCACTGCGCTGCCGCCCGGGGTGAGTGCATCCACCAGCCGGACGCCGGCCGCGCTCGCCGTGCGGTCCTTCAGGTAGTCGAAGAGCCCCGCCGAATAAATCAGGTCGTAGGAGCCGTGGAGACCCGCTGCGATCACCGTCATGATCGAGGTGTTGACGCAGCTGAGCGTCACTTCGACGCCGGCCCGCGCGGCCAGGGCCTGGATCTGCTCGCGCGCGTGCGTCAGCGCACCGGCGTCCTGGTCGAGCAGCGTGATCTCGGCGTTTCCTGCGCACAGGAGCGAAGGGTCCTTTCGGAGGATTAGCTGCAGTTCTATCGCTGGCCCAGCGGCGACCGACAGGATGCGCGCCGGCCGGCGCGGCCCGCCGCGCACGGCCGCGGCCGTAATCTTGCCGACGAGGTAATGCGCCCGGTGACGAACCGCCTGCCCGGCGTCGCTGTCGAGAAGGACACGGCTCAGCGACCGGCCGAACAGCGTGTCGCCGAGGCTTTCGTTGCGATAGACCATGTTCATCATTTCGAAGTCACCGGCATAGCCGAGCGGCTTGTGGAAGCAGCGCGCGGCGAATGGTGAGAGGTCGATGAGCGCGCCAAAGCGGTCATGGAAGTAACGGCTCGCGGCACGCCAAGCGGCCGGCCCGGCGAGCCCAATCTCGCGCCTGAGCACATCGAGGCAGGGATTGACGGCATCGCGAAGGGCGGACACGACCAGCGACTCGGATATGCCGTCAGCTTCAGGACTCCCGCCCCAGCCGGGATCGGCCGGGCGGAGCGTTTCCCGGAGCCCGTGCAGGCGGTCGCCGATCTCCAGAACCGCGTGCCGTGTGGGTTCTGGAAGGATCGGGTAACCGGATTGGCTCTCCGCATACCGGCCAAGCGCCGCCGCGATGCGCGCGTGACTAGCGCGGCAGCTGGGTCGGCCCGTGCTCGCCGTGCGCTGGCCGCCTGCAGCGGCGACAGTCAGGGTGGACGTCGTCATTGTGACTCCCCGTATCCTTTATCATTCGTCAATCCGGTTCGTGGATTGCGCTGGCGGACCGCCGTCGGCCGCTCTTGCACCGTTGTAAGCCACCCGGCCGGGGGGCCGCCTGAGCAACAGCTACTCATTTCCCAGGGCTAGGGCTGCTCAGTTGCGGTCACCGGCCAGCGCGCTCAGCGAGTAGGCGGACGCCGCTGCGGTGGCAGGCGCGACGGCCTCCGGCGTCCCGCCACCGAGCGGCCCGGCCATGGCCACCCGGCCATGGCCATACCGCGGCTAGCCGCGGGCCGCACAGCACCGGCCGCGACACCCCAAAAGCACACATAATCCCAGGTCAGACTGGGGACGGCGCGACGCTCGGCCGGCACGCCAACGACCAGATGGTCTCGTTCTACGTCCGCACGCCCCCCGGGGCCACATCGAGTACGGCACCGGCGGCCCGCTAGTCGACGACGCGACCTGGGTCGCCCGCCGCGCAACCGCGATCAGCTTGTGGGGTCACGTGTGCTCGCCATAGCGTATCGGTCTATGATGCGATTTCTCGCCGCGCCAGCTGCCCTGCTCGCCGTGATATCGGCGGCCGCCCCGCCTGCCGAACCGGCCGCCGCGCCAAGCGGGCGTGTTCTCAGTGGCGTCACCTGCCCGCGAGCCACCTCCTGCTGGGCGGTCGGCGACCAGACCGCATCAGGCGTGACCCGCACCTTGATCGAGCACTGGAACGGCACGAAGTGGTCGCTGAAAGCGAGCCCGAGCGTGGCAGGGTCGGCGGACACGTTCCTGAGCGGGGTGTCCTGCTCGGCTCGGCTGAACTGCTGGGCGGTCGGCGGCGCGACGCTCGGGTCAACCAGGCAGGAGCCGATCGCCGAGCACTGGAACGGCAGGAAGTGGTCGCTGGCCGTGCTGCCCGAGCCTGCGGGCCTGGCCGCGGACGGCCTGGCCGGCGTCTGGTGCCCGGGCGCGACCCGGTGCTGGGCTGCGGGCTCAGCCGCACGGCGGGTGGGCGCTGCGCTGCGGCCGCTGGCCGAGCACTGGACCGGGAAGAAGTGGTCGGTGGTAGCCACCCGCGCCTCTGGCGGTTTCAGCGACCTGGGCGGGGTGTTCTGCCGCCGGGACACCAACTGCTGGGCCGTCGGCGGCGGGGCCGTCGGCGGGCTGGCCGAGCACTGGAACGGGCGGAGGTGGTCGGTCGCAGCCACGCCGCCCACCGGGGGCGGACTGTCCGGCGTCTGGTGCCCGGGTACGGACTGCTTCGCCACCGGGAACAGCGGCTACCCGACCGCGATAGCCGAGCTGTGGAACGGGAAGAAATGGTCGGGCACGCTGACAGCGCCCCTTCCGCCGGGAACGCTCTCGGCGCTGCCGGCCGTGTCCTGCGCCACGTCGATCAACTGCTTCGCCGTCGGGGTCGAGAACGTCCAGACGCTGATCGAGCACTGGCGGGGTTCGAAATGGGTGCAGGTCAAGAGCCCGAACCCGGCCGGGGCGGCATCAACGGCGCTGCGCGCGGTGTTCTGCCTGTCCCCTGGGGCGTGCTGGGCGGTCGGCGTGAGCGCCAAGCAGGAGGTCACCGGCCCGGACAGCACGCTGGCCGAGCACTGGAACGGCACGCGCTGGTCGATTGTGCGGACGCCGTAAGACCCGGCTGAACCGGCCGGGCCGCGGGGCGATCACAGATGTGATCTGGCGCGCGATCAGCGGTGCAACGGACAGGTAGGTGCTGATAAGGCAGACCGCCACCGTGATCGCCTACAGGATCAGGTAACCGACGATCCGCCGATACGAAATGTTCGCAATCCTTGAGGCGGTGCGCCAGGTCCGCGGCGAGGCGGCGGCGCAGGTCAGCGGACCGGCGGGCGGCCGACGCCGGAGATCAGCGTCGTGATCGGCAACGGGGACATGTTTGGCCACGGCCGGAGTGCTGGTGCTCGGCCTTCAATCGCTCGGCAACGGCGACCACCGCGGCGTCGGTCGTACCGAGCGGACGACTGGAATAGGCAGATAGCCGACCTCCGCAACGACGGGCGCGGGCACCAGCATTTGCCGTCCCGCCGCATGCAAAGAGCTGAACAAGTCCACGCAGGCTTGATGATCGGCATCATTGGACAGCGCCGCGGCCACCAGAGGGCCCGTATCGCAGATGATCACGCCGAACGGCCGAATCCGTCTTCCAGCAGCTCCTCCGACCGCGCCGCCACGTCAGAGGTTCGCCCGCGGCCAGCGCCGAACCAGGCGGGCGGCCATCCCCCTTCGCGGACTGCGCGAAGGTGGCGGCGCACGTCATCAAGAACCACCGGAACTTCATTCTCCGGCAGCTCCTCGACCAGCCTGAGCAACTCCTCGCGCTGCACGCTCATGACTCAAGTCTACGCAGCTTCGGATCTGCGGTAGAGGTTCCAACGTGCGCTCTGTCGAGCGGACCTCGGCGGCCCTCCGCCCCTCGCCCCAGCTGCCATCGGCCAGAGTGGCTGCTCCTCACCTGCCGAGCTTCCCGCGCTAGTTAGCCGCTTGCAGGCACATTGCTTCGCGAGATGCTGGGGGTGAGCGGGAGGCGGCGGGGGTCGGGGAAGCCGAGGCTGGTGTAGCCGGGTGCGCGTTTGGCGAGCGATGCGGCGAGCACGGGCGTGTGCTGGTCGTGGTAGTCGTGGATCTCGGCGGTGGTCTTGCCGGGGTAGGACCGCAGGATCCGGCCGGCGTACTGGACTAGGCGGCCTTTGAAGGCCAACGGCGAGGCGAGGAACAGGGTATCCAGGGCCGGGCAGTCGAAGCCTTCGCCGATGTAGGGCCCCGTCGCTATGACGAGCAGCGGTCTTCCTGTGGGGTCGGGTTCGAGCCGGGCCAGGGCAGCCGCCCGGGCCTTGGCGCCCATGCCGCCGCGGAGCACGACCGGATCGTGTCCCTGATTGCGGAGGACATCAGTCAGCTGGTCAAGGTGGCCGAGCCACTGGGTCAGCACGAGGCATTGTCTGCCTCTGGCGAGCGCCTCGGCGACGTCATCGGCGACCTGAGATGTCCGCGCGGCATCGGCGGCGAGGTCCTGGTAGATCGCGGCGATCCCGCCCGGGGCGGACGGGTCGGCTTCTCCGGCGTAGCTGAACTGTGTCGGGTGGACCCTTAGCACGGGGACTGGGCGACGCGTCGGTTGGGTCACCTCGATGTCAAGGGGAGATTGTCCGGTCTCGGCGGCCTCGAGAGTCGTGTCCGGACCGCGGTCTGCCGTGAAGGTGATGGTGTGTCGTACGGGGCCGACTTGCAGTGCGATGAGGTCGTCGAGCTTGTCGCGCCGGTACGGCGTGGCGGTCAGGCCGAGCCAGCGGCGCGCCGGCATCTGCTTGACGACGTGCCCGAACGCCGCGGCCGGAACGTGGTGGCATTCATCGGCGACGACCAGCCCGTATCCGGCAGTGAGCGCAGCGACGTCGTCACGGCGGGCGAGTGTCTGCAGGGTAAGGATGTCGATCGTCCCCCTGATCTTCGCCCGCCCACCGCCAAGCTGGCCGGCCTTCACGCTCAGCAGGCTGGCGATCTGGGCGCGCCACTGATCGGCCAGCGCTTTACGGTCCACCAGGACAAGAGTCGAGGTCCGGTGGGCAGCGATCATCGCACACGCGATCACGGTCTTGCCTGACCCCGGCGGAGCGACGAGCACGCCGATATCGTGGGCCGTCAGGGCAGCAACGGCCTGCCGCTGCTCGTCAGTGAGCGTGGCCGCGAAAGTCAATTCCTGGGCCGTTCCTTGATCCCGCTCGTCGGCCACGTCAAGGCGGCTACCCGCCTGCTCAACCAACGACCTGACCCTGTCAGCCAGGCCACGCGGCAAGGTCAGCCCGCCGTCCAGGGTCTCGTCGAAGCTCTGCAGGAATCGAGGTATCCCCCAGGTGGAGATCCGCAGCCGCTGCCGCTCGTAGAACAACGGATTCGGCATCGACGCCGCGTGCTTGAGAGTAGTCAGGAACGCCGGCGTCAGCTCGGATTCCTCCAGCCGGATGCCGGCGCCAAGCCGGGCATGGATGACCGGCGGGAACTCTGGCCGTGTCTTGGTCGAAGCGGCTGCCGAGATCCGCTCGACGGCCGATCCCACCGTGACCCGCCCGGCCCGGCTAGCTGCGGCCAGCGCCTCCCGAGGGGTCATCCGGCCGAGCGTCGAGAGGAACGCCCACTGGTCCTCGTAGGGTTCCATCGTGGCGGTATCGAGGAACACGGTGGCGCCGTCGCGGCGTGACTTGCCATTTAGCGGCGCGGCGATCAGGTTCCCGACCCCGGCTGCGGGAAGAGTGCCCTGGGATGGGAACAGCCGGTCGTAGCTGGCCAAGCTCATCTGGCCGCGCAGCGACATCGCCTCTCGCAGCAATCCGGTCCCAAGCCGACGTGCCGCCTCCGCCGGGATCGGCGCGGTGAAGAATATCCAGGCGTGCGCGCCGATTCCCGAACGTGATACTTCCAGTCCGGCCGGCACGCCCACGCCCGAGCAGCTTTGATGTAGTTCAGCGCGTCAAGCATCGCTGCAGTGCCGTCGAAGTCAGCCGCCAGCCACGAGCACCGGTCGCCGTCGAGAAGTGGGTACAAGCCGATGTGCATCTGCCCCGACAAGTGAGCGGCCAGAACCTCGGCGGTGAGCGGCAGGTAATCACGCTCGGCGTGCCGAATGCCCTTGCGCCACCCGCCACGCACCGCAGGAAGCCAGCCCTTCTGCCCCGTCCGGGCGTTGTCCCAGCGTGCCGCGTAGATATCAGTGCGGGCCGCGAACAGCGCCCCGAAGAACGCCAGCTTTACCTCTGGCGGCGACCCGGCGTGTACCGGTCCTGGCGGCGCTTCGAAGAACCCGGCCTGCGCCGGGCCGGGTGGCGCGGCTTCCCGCTGGGTCAGCTTCAGCAGCCGAAGCAGCCGCGCATTCTCCGCGCGCAGCCGCGCGAGTTCGCCGGCCACCTCAACTGCAATCTCACTACGAACATCACCTCGGCTCACAGTCACCACCGTAAGGTGCGAGATACCGCCTCGACACCACCCCGCGACCACCATCTGAAGCAGCAGCGACGCAGGTGGAGCTCCAGCTCCAACTCGCACATGAACGAGCTCGTCCATCCGATAACTGATCTGCTGTGCAGGAAGCACGCAATAAGCATGCGCTCAACGTCCGCGCCGAGTACCTCGCTGAGATACGCACGACGCAGGTCTGGCATCTGACCCAGGCCGAGGTGACTGAGGCCCGTGGACGTCTCGTAGCGGCACGTTGCCGCTAGCGAGAACGGACCGTCGCCGAGCTTGGCACCCTAGCCACATCAGCGCCCTCACCGAGGAGCTGATGGTTACCACCGACTTCGGAGACTCTTGCCCCGAATCGCCCAGCAAGGACCCCGCTCATCGGCCAAATGATCTTGCTCCACCTTCACCGATAACCCCGTCTGATGGCCCAAAATGGAACCCAGCGGAACCCAGCAGGTCTTTTAGAGGACATTGAACGAGTGGGGCGGGTGGGGTCGAACCCACGACCGGCGGATTATGAGAATGCCAGACTGCTTCCCTGGCTCCCCCACCAGCGCCTTTGTCGCAGTAATTGCGTCAGCACTCCCCCAGTACGCCCGTTTCGCAGGATTCCCATTGCCACGGTCATTGCCAGAAGATCCGATGACGGCTCAAACGGGAGCGACTGCTCGCGACCGCACCTGATCCATCCATGCGTCCTCTGCCGCGATCACTCCCCGTGAACTCCGCCATGACAAATGGCACGATATGTCGCACTCTGCTGATCAGCCCAGCTGTCAGTGCCGCACCAGAAGGAACGTTATGGTGCCACGGGCGTGATCATGCCTTGCACGCTGCCGCTCTGTACTGACTCATCCGCACATCAGCCGATGAGCGCACGATTGCGTGCAAGAAGACGGGCACGTGAACGTCTACCGATTTGGCATATGTGTTGCGGCACCTGCGCCACGTCACCTGTCTTACCGGACCGGCCGACCGGCCGCTAAAGTTGCTGAATATGTTTGTCACAGGCATGGTCAATCTTTACACCCGCGACATCGAAGCTGGGCTGCACTTCTACCGCGATCTTCTCGGCCTCGCGGTCGAACTCCGCCTGAACGGGTTCACGGTCGGGCTGGGGACGGTCGAGGCAGCCAGGAACGTGCACGGTGTTGAGGCCGCACCGGGCAGCCCCGCCATGGTCCTGGTTGTGTGGACCGACGACGTCGATAAGGCCTACGCGGAACTGGTGGCCGCGGGGGTGCCTGTGGTTCAGCCGCCGCACAACACCGGCAACAACAACCGGAATGCCCTACTGCGCGATCCGGATGGAAATCTCGTGGAGATCGTGGCCAAGGCTTCGTGAGAGGAGCGTCCGCTAGCGCTGACGGCGGAATGCGGTCCATACCGCAGGTGTGCACCGCGCCGAGGCTCGGCCGGCATGGCGGCATGTGGCTAAGAGTTTAGTCCCGTCTCGTCCGCGCGTCCCTTGCCGATCGCTGATCCGCTACGGTCATGCTGCCATGCCGATGAGCGAGTGGGCGCTTTGCAGAGTGACCCGGCACCGTTCTACGCCTCTCCTGCTGCTTCGATGGAGCCAGGAGGCGGTCCATGACGAACTACGCCCACATGTATCGATTCGGGATCACACCCTGGGAGCGCTATGGAACGGTAGCGGCAGCAAGTATCACCGCGCTGCTGGATCGCGAGGAGACCGAGCGCTCCCGCCCCCTCGGCCGTGCCCTCGACCT
>WNFD01006690.1_pt1 | contig 21691 bp, 15 predicted proteins | sample 5400491 | NCBI WGS metagenome assembly WNFD01 (sample SAMN13153343, study PRJNA577476) | soil metagenome | isolation source: 120 cm saprolite under Douglas fir tree site 2 hole 2 replicate 2 | place: USA:California | collected 2015-04-18
ATTCCCGGCTAGAACCGTTTTGAACAGGCCGTATAGTGTATCTCCCTACCGCGGCAGGAACGATAAATGTCTCCGCGTAGTGGATGATGAAAGGTTTAAACGCGTTCGATGGACTTTCCACCACGGCTTCTTCCCCTTGCACGAGATTCAGAACATTTACTCCGCCCTGCGTCTCGTGGGGCACAGGTTTCACGAACCAGTGCCGGCGGGTTTCGATGAATTCCCGTTCGTGCAGCCCGGTTCGTTCCTCCCGCCAACCGTCGCCGGATGCGACTTCAGCAAACTGGTTGATCAGGTTCTTCTGCACCCAACGAGTGGTTCGACCCCATTGAATGTTCGCAGCCCCGTGCTCGATGTGGATTGGCCTGGGCAAACCGTTGAGTCCGACCCTGTCCCAATCCCACAATTTAAAGGTAAAGATGTACGGAGTTGCACTGATTTCGAGGACCATGCTGTCCTTCCCTGAGCAATGCACCGTTCCAGCGGGAATCAGGAAATGATCATGCTTCCGGGCTGGAAATTGATTCACATATTTGTCGGCGTCGAAGGCCGTATGCCCGTCGAGCGAATGGCGCAAATCACTAAGCATCGCGTCTTTGTCGATGCCTTCCTTCAACCCCAGATATACTTTCCCGGCCGCACGGGCGTCGAGGAGGTAGTAGCTTTCATCCTGGGTGTAGTTCATCCCAAACTTGTCCTGGATATATTCGGTTAGTGGATGAACTTGCAGTGACAAATTGCCGCCACCCATTGTGTCCAGGAAGTCGAAGCGAATCGGGAATTCGGCGCCGAATCTTCCATGAACGGCATGGCCCAACAACTCCCGGGGATACGAAAAAACCAGATCGATTGCGGGGATTTCGAGCCGCTCCGCACCGAACTGGAGAAGGAGACTGTTTTCTTCTGGCACACAATCGAAACACCAAGCGTGGTTTGGTTGGTCCTTCGGCAGGTCGCACACCTCTTCCATCCAATGACCACCCCACGGACCCGGATCGAAATAGGGAACTACACGGAACGGACGTGTCGAGGCAGTTTGGAGACCCTTGTGGAAAGCTGCCCCCGTGATGAGTTTTGGACGATGGCGGTCGTGGGTGTCGAGCAGAAAGTCGATCGACCCGAGCAAGTTTTTTTTCAGGCGATCGCCGGCTCGCCAGTCCACGAAGAATGCACGTTTGTATTTGAGGGAAGGTGATTCCGACGCGTTGTTTGCTCCGAGGTTTCCTATTTCACCTTGGCGCTGTCGCTTCTGAATCTCCCATCGCCCGAGATCCGCATAAACCAAGACGTCCCAAGTCGCGGCCACAAGGGAAGCGCCCGTGCCTACTACCAGAATGATTCCTTCGCGGCGGGCGCTGATTTTCTGCCGGGCGGAGAGCACAACCGACTCGTCCAGGAAATCGTCGATGCCCAAGCTATTCATACGGCCGAAGACGGGGTCGTCGCCCAAATAGGCGCCGACCAATTCGTCTATGACCTGTCGCGCCTTGAGAAGCTTCGCCGTCTCAATGACTAGCGTTGGCTTCAAATGCAGCTTGAGTTCTTCCAGTACCTCCGACTCGAATACACCGGGATAGCATTCCACGCAGACGACGGCGCCGGGTCTGGAGCACGATGCCGCGATTTTCCTCGCGATTTCGTCCCAGCCAACCGTGCAAGAGTCAGGAGCAGGGTCCACTAGAACACTCGGAAATTTGTCGTAGTTCGATCGACGTGCCATTGTTGCCCGCCCGTGGTTCGCTACCGGAGTCTCTAAGGCTGGCTCCTCCACTTGTTCTGATCGTGCGGAATCGTCGCCCGCAAGGTCAAACTCTCATGAGGTCCGACGCTGAGGTTTTTCGGGTTTACATTTTGTTCCAAGACCACTCTCTCGGTCATGGCTGTACGCGTGAGAGCCGTAATCTTCAACCGACCTAGCAGCTTGAATTTCGCTTTCTTTCCAGCAATCTCCTGAAGACGTATGGTGAAATGATCGGGAGATCCGTCCACGCTCGGTTTCAGGTCCAATAGCACGACGTTTGGCGCATCGACCAAAAGAAAGCCTCCGACCCAGCTTGTTGGGCGTGTTCCTTTGGGAAGATTGACGGTCACGAAAGGGAGCTCGAACTCCGCTCCGTTTCTATAGGAGTTTATCGGGTCGAGCCCTCCTGCGGCTGACGACAAGGCGAAATCGAATCGATATATCGAAGGAAGTCCCGGCTCGGTGGTCTCGAATTCAACTACTCCCTGGTCTCTTGTGTCACCCTTGTCCGGCTTGCGTATCGCATCGGGGCGAAGTTGGTTCAGAAAGGTGCCGCAGCCGCTTTGAGGACCCGGAAGACAGGATACGGTTTCGTAGAAGCTGCCTCTTTGAGCCAAGCAAATGCTAAAGGGTGGTGAGTCTTCTCTGCTGGCTAATACGGCGGCCGGTTGAGGAACGGCACCATCGACGCGCGCACCAGGCAGATAATCCTGCGGCAGCCGATGAAATCCGATGCCATCGCCGACCCACAGTTGCGACGAGCCTGTAAACTTGAACGGAAACGCGAACCCGTACACGTCTACCGGCTCCACGCTGTCGACGCGGGGCATGCGGGCTCGGTCCAGCAAGTTCTCGATGAGTATCTGCTTTCTGCGCAAAGGGAGCGAAATGACGGTTTGCGGCCAGTAGCTGTCGGCGCGTTGAACCACCAGTTGATTCAAAACAGGTCCTTGTCTTCGCTCGATAGCGACTCTTCCATCTGACACGGGCAGGGACTTCAGCCCGTGCCAGCGCAGGAGTTCGTTCATTTTGTCGTTGCCGTTCGGATCGAGCAACTGGCGGTTAAGCTGTTTGTCGTACAGGCTGATGATCGCGCCGTCTTTTTCCCGCACTTCCAAACGGTAATACTCGTTCTCGATGATTGCTTCTTTTGTCGGTCTGATTTCTGCGAGAGGGTTTCCGTCATTTGTGATCTGGAAAGTTCGATAGCCCAGGCCTGGTACGGCATCAGCCACAAACGTCACTTCGTCCGGCGACACTCTCTGCAGGTTTATGGCGTGGCCCGACGCCAGATCCGCTACTCGAACGGAATGCTGCGAAGAAGAAATCCGTAGCCGCACCATGCCGGACCGCTTCCAGCTCACCGGGTTGAATACAGCGACGAGTCCCTCGCTGGTGGCGTCTCGTTCTTGAGAGAGGAGTTCCGTCAGGTCGTGAGAAAGAGCTCCTTCGACAGATTTTCTTGCCGAACTGGTGTACTGGGCATATTCGCGATTCTGTTGCTCCACCTCTTCGCGGGTCATGATTTTGGGCCAGCCGTACTGGCCCGCCCCGGAGTGTTCGTCATACTTGTAAAGGTTAGTTACAGCGGAATTGATCGCGCCATCGCCTGCCGTGGAGCCTTCTTTGAAAGACAGTAGGCTGGCGACGGTCTCCGCAACAGGGAAATGATTTTGCGACCAAATAGCGTTGGCGCTCATTCCCGGCGAATTGGTTTTTACTTCGGACCACAAGCCGCTCCAATCGCCGGAGTACGTTGGGAATTTGCCCGCGTACCTGGACTCCATGTGCTTGAAGAATTCAGCAGGAGTGGCGACCACGATCTTCGGGCGCTTTCCCGCCGCATTCCACGCCCGCACATTAGGCAGTAGTTGGTCGCGTTCCCAGGTTGGCGGAATGAAGTCGTGAAGATACATCACCAGCGCGGCGTCGTACGGGTACCCGGCTCGCCCGTATTCGTCGAGAAGCTTGTCCATTCCGCGCTGCATAACCTCGAGCGGCGGAAGTCCATTCCACTCTTTCGGGTGAAAGTAACTCACTTCGTTTGGCTTGTAGGGATCTTTGGCAACGGGATCGATAAAATAATCCGAAATCGCTTCGGGGTAGCCGCCGTTTTTCCCTTGGGTCTGCCACATAAGGATCTTGCTTCCGTCTGGAGACTGCCAATAGAAGGGATTCTTGGATGGATGAAGGCTGGTTCCGCCGCCGATGAAGAGATTAGAACCGGTCAGAAAATACTTCACACCGCTTCGCGCCAGAACTTGCGGGAGACGAAGTGAGAAGCCCGGAACGTCGTCCATCATGGCGAGGTCTCTTGGAAACGGGATTCGATCCTGCAGCTCCTCTGCGCCGTAGACCAGCCGGTTCAGCTGCTCGGTTCCCATGAATTCGGTGTGAAGGCTGCCCCAGACGGACGAGATTTGAATTTGGCCCGATTTGACAAGATGTGCGAAATCCTGCAGGAGCTGCGGGTCTTTGGTCAGCGACAACCATTCCTGGACTTGCCAGATACTCTCCACGGTCCAGCGGAATTCTGGGTCCGCTTTGCAGTTGGCGATGACGCCGTCAAGATGGGGCTTCACCCGTGGGAGCAGTTCTTCAGGAGGCGTCAGAAAACCCAGGTCCCAATGACTGCTGGGAATTACATAGACGGTCTCGATTTTGCTTTGTTCGCGACGCGGATTAGGACGAGATGCTACGTATGACGGAGCGAGGAGGACAGACAAGAACACTGCTGCAAGAATTCGAAGCGGAAGCGCTTGCATTGCTATGGAACGGCACGGCCCGGTCATTCCTGAAACCCTTTCGCTCGCGCAGAAATCTCTGTGACTAAACCCGGAATTATGGTTCGAACTCTTCCCAAAGGCGTGCAACGCGGGCCGGCTCGGAAACCCAACCGACACTCTCGGCATCCATAGCGAATAATTCGTAGATTGGAATTCCGGACTTGATTCCAAGCTCCGGATATTCCCGGGCCTTGCGTCGCTTCAGTTCCGAAGGCGAGTAATTGCGATTTGGCATCCACGAGATGCTGCGGCTGTCTGAAAAGATAGGAAACCACGCAAGGCCGCCGTGCAATCGCACTTCGTCGTATACGAATCCATACTCACGATCGCACCAGGCGCCAAAAATCATCTCGTCGGCGGGATCGGCGTTGACGACGTAATGGGCCCAGCGCGGAGGCATTACGACGACATTTCCCTTTTCTGCATGAACGGCAATACAGCGGCCCGGGTCATCGCCAGATTTTTCTTGTCCGTAGATGATTGCGCTTCCATGCCATATCTCGAAGACTTCCGGCGCCGACCAGCCCGAATGCGGAGAAACAGCGTGAACGTGACCCTGACTGCGCACCGGCTCATCCCCTAGCCGTCCTCTCGCGTAGGCCACCACCCCGAAGAGCAACATTTTTTCGTTAAGCCGAGCCTTGTGTTCGACGCGTCCGACGTCCATTGCTATGTTGTAGACAGGGTCGGGTCCCTGGCACTGAGGTTCGCGTAAGCTCCCTCGAATGGCATCGAGTGATCGTGCCTCGGGCGTGGGACCGAAGACTCCTTCGCCGTAATCGATACCAAGAGACTTGAGATCAAAGCGAACGTCTAGACCGAATTCTGACGCCTTTACGATCTTGGGGGCGGGGCGGGCACCTTCGTTCACGCGTTTTTCCTCACCAAGGTCGGAACGCCATCGATGGCAAGCAGTCGACCGCCAAACCCCAATTTTCGGACAATTTCATAGTCGTACCCAGCGTCGCTTGGCCAGCAGGCGACAAATTTCAAGGGAGTGTCTCCCGTGTTGGCAACGCGATGGCAGATTCCGGGCGGAATGTGGTGCAGGGTGCCAGGCGCCATTTCTTCCATCCAAGTCTTTCGGCTGGCGTCCATGAGGATCAGGGCACCTCTGCCTTCGACTGTTCCGTAGTATTCGGTACGGTTCGCCTTGGCGTGAAAGTGTCCTTGAGTCATGAAATATTCCTGACCGACCTTGCCTGGTTGGACGGAAGTGGTTCCCCAGAACAGTCCGCCCTCAGTACCTTCTGGGACTGGTGCCCACCACTCCACGGAGTAAACGAGAGTTCCGGCCGGTATGAGCTTAGCTGCTGCCGGGTCTCCGAAGAGGTCGCGAATGTCCTGAATGGTCTTCTGGCTGCGTTGAACCTCGACGCCTTCCAAGTCACCGTTGGTCCAATTCACCCTGAGCATCGCTTCATCCTTTATCTGTATCTGGTATCTGTATCTGGATCCAATCAACGCTTCAGGCAACTCCAACGCAGGCTCCGAGGCGGAAAGCCATCCTACGCCGAAGGACCTTGTCGAAGCAAGAAAAGAATCATAAATATGAGCGAATAATGCCAAAACGAACATTTGTACACAAAAACAAAGCGAAGATCTCCGATTTATGAGCTCCCAGATGGGATTCAAGTTTCGAAGCGAAGCAAAATTCTTTCGTTCTCGTATGTTATCGTTAGCCGTCACTTCCGGAGGATGGTGGACAATGAAGCGGAAACGAACGGGAAACGTGCTTTCTACTCCCCAGACGGCCGAAACAAACGACGCGAATCTGCCCGACAAGCAGAAGGCGAGATTGACGGCCATCCTCAGCAATCTCCAGCAAAGCGGTTCTGTGGCCGTGGAAGAATTGAGCGAGCGACTGGATGTATCGTTGGTTACGATTCGCCGCGACCTGGATGTCCTGGAACAACAGGGCCTCCTGAGGCGCACGCATGGCGGTGCGGTTTCCATCGAGCCATTATTTTATGAGCCCTTCAAAAATGATCGTTCGTTCCAAGCGCAGGTGGAGCGGTTCGCCCAGGAAAAGCGCCGCATCGGAAGAGCGGCGGCCAATCTGATCGAACGCGGGGAAACGATCGCGCTGACACCGGGCACGACGACGACGGAAGTCATTCGTGGGCTCCCGCTCAATCAAGAGATCACGGTGGTAACAAACACGGTCAATGTGGCCATGGAGTTGTCAAAACGAAAAGACTTGAAAATTTTCGTGACGGGTGGGCACTTGCATGGCGATTGGTTTTCGCTTGTCGGCCCGACAGCCGTGCACAGCTTGTCGCAACTGCTGATTACCACGGTGTTCCTCGGAGCGGACGGCATGGACGCGAAGTGGGGGCTGAGTTGTTTCAGTCCGGATGAGGCACACCTGAATTCGGAGATGGTCACACACGCGCGTCGCCGCATTGCGGTTGTCGACCACAGCAAGTTTGGCGTGGTTGCCGGATGGAGGATTTGTCAGACCAGCGACCTGGACATCCTAGTGACCGACTCTGGCTCGTCGCCCGCGATGACGGAACCCTTTGAGAAGGCGAACCTCAAAGTCCTGCGAGTCTGATCGGGACCGCCGGAATTTGACAGGCGAAAGAAGTGCACTCTTTCTATTGTTGTTTGCAAAAGGAGTGGGAGCCCGCTGGGTTGTGGATAAAAATGGAATCGATGTTTGCCTGAGACAATCTCCTTGATTTGGGCCGCGGGACGAATTCGAGCTGGCACGCATCGCGTACTTCCTTCTGAGCTCTGAGTCCTTTCCCATGACAGGCGAAGTGATTCGGGGCGACACGGGATGGGCGGTTACCGGATGAAAAAGGAGCGATGCGTGACTTCAAAACCAGCAGGCGAGAGATCGACAGAGCAATCGCGCATGGTAGACCGTCGTTCCTTCCTGAAAGCCGGAGCAATCGCTGCCGCGCTGGCAAGCGCCGACCTTCGTTCTACTGCCACGGTCACGCCGCGTAAGTTCCCTCCTATTCCGAGACCTGTGGACTTGAAGGGTGACCGCATCGTGCATGCGATACGCGACCTATTCCAGCAACTCACGACGCAGAATGAATGGGGATACGCGCAGGCGGCAAAATCGGTCAGCGGAATTACGGCTATTTCGTTTCCGCCCTACGCCTGCTGCGGGATTCCCGAAATGCCTTGGAGTCCGGGCTTCCTGCTAACGTGTGAAATGTTTCTGAATGGAAGGCTGCTCGCTTCCTTTCCCGAGCCCGGGGACCGAGTTGCCTACACCTGGTATCCGCACCGCATTCTTCGCGAGTGCCGCGTGGAAGATCTCCACTTCGCGACCGAAACGTTCATGCCCTCGCAAAAGCGGGCTGTTGCGGAACGCATCTCTGTGCGAAACGATTCCGGGAGCACTCGAACGTTCTCCCTCGGATTCGACATGCGCGCGGCGGTGGCGAAGAAGACGTCAGCGTGGTTCACGAATTCGCCGGGTGAAGCGGACAACCAGACGCAAGGGGATGCTGCGCGCGGGTGCATCGTTTTCGCGGCGCGGCGGTCGGGAGCGGTTTCCGTGCAGGGAGTCTGGCCAGTCACGACCCGCATCGAGGCGAGCCGCACCCTGGTCTACGACGTCACGCTGGGTCCAGGACAATCGAAGGTTTTTCACTATGTCAACGCAATTGGGGAAACGGAGGAGAACTGCCTAAGCGAATACCAGCAACTGCAGTCGGCATTCGACGCGGCCGACAAGGAGAACGAAGCAACGTTGCGCTGCCTGATGCAATCGGCGTTCACTCCGGGGAATTCTGATTTCTCCGGTTACCTGCCGACGCTCGAAACGACGGACGAATCGCTTTGGAAACTTTATCAAGCAGGATTTTCAAACTTGCTGTTTGCCCGCCGTACTTCACCAGATTCCGCGTATGGCGCGGCCTACATTACGTTGGGCGGCAGAGTTCTTCCGACTCTCAGTTTTCCCTGGGATACATCGGTTACCTCGCTTGGACTGGCCCTTCTGGATCCGATTGCACTACGGGGCATGGTCGAGACCTGGATGAGTCGGAATATGCACGAGCATCTGGCCACGGATTACGTGACCGGCGAGGCCGTCGGACCGTGGTACGCGGTGAACGATATGGCCATCGTGCGGTGCGCGCAGAATTATTTGCGGGTCAGCGGCGATTTCGCTTGGCTGCAAAAGAAAGTGGAAGGCAAGACCGTTCTGGAACTCCTGTTTGAGCATGCCACCTACTGGAAGAAACTGGATAAAGCAGGGCGAGGACTCGGCGACTACGGAGCCATCGAGAACCTTCTCGAAGTGGTAAGCACCTACCTTCACGAAACCTCTGGAATGAATGCGGGAAACGTGTCGAGCATGCGTTGTGTCGCCAGTCTTCTGGAGATTCAAGGTGATTCGACGCGGGCTGCGGGTTTAAGAGAAGATGCGAAGGCGTTGGCGCGGCGGATCAACGAGACACTCTACGTCAAAGGAAAGGGCTGGTGGAAATGTGGCCAGCCCGACGGCTCTTTCAACGAAGTGCGACATTGCTACGATTTTCTGTCCGTTCTCGACAACATGGCTGACGATTTGACCCACACTCAGAAACGGGAGATGAGCCAATTCTTCTGGCGTGAACTGCACACTCCCCTGTGGATGCGCGCGCTATCTCCTTTGGATTCCGACGCAACCTGGAACATTCGGCCCGATCACAGTTGGCTTGGAGCATATTCGGCTTGGCCACCAATGACAGCGAAAGGTCTGTACAAGACGGACGATTCCGCGCGCGTGGCTTCGTGGTTGCGTGGATTGGCGAAAGCTACGAATCAAGGTCCCATCGGGCAGGCACACTTCGTTGAGGATTTCTTCCCGGCGGAAAAAGGTGGCGCTTTCAAGAGCCCCAATGATTCGCCGTACCTCAATGATTGGTGCTGTATTGCCGGAGGCTGTTTTCTGGAAATGGTGATCGATTCCGTTTTTGGGGCAGACTTGACGCTGTCGGACGGGGTACACGTTCATTCGCGGGTGGCGGACTTCGACCCGCAGGCCCTTCTGCGAAACTTACGGCATCAAGGTAAGCGCTATGATATCTCCGTGAGAGGCGCAGAGATGAAGATCTGATTCTGGATTGTGCAGAATCAAGGGCAGTTTTCGGGGCAACATCGCTTCATTTGGGATTCGCCTGGGTGGCGGCGGGCTTGGGTAAATGCGCATCGAGAAATGCCCAGATTCGATCGTAGGCACGCAAGGTTTCGTTCGAGTCAAATCCCCCATGGCCTCCGCCTTTTATCGTGACGAGTTCATTTGGCACGCCGACTTTGTCCAGTGCTTCGTGCAAACGAACCGAATGCGTGTACGGGACGACCGGATCGGCATCACCCTGGATGGAAATGATCGGGGGAACCGACTTCTGGACATAGGTTAAAGGAGAAGATCGTTTCGCAATTTCGGATCGCCCCTGTTGCGTACCCAACCAAGCTTCCGCGTACGTTTTCTTGTTTGGGCCGTCAAGCAGGTCGTTTACGTCGGAAATTCCATACCAGTTAACGATGACAGCGACTTTCAGCGGCTCGTCACCGGGACAATCGACATCGAGACCCACGTCGGGCGTAAGCATGCCGGTCATGAGGGCGAGATGCCCTCCCGCGGAGTGGCCTGTGACGACGATGCGGTCCACATCGAGATTGAACTGCTTCGCATTTCGAATCACCCAGCGAAGAGCGCAGCGGCAGTCTTCGATTGCACCCGGTGCGGGAGACATAGAGGCCATGCGGTATTCGACGTTCACGATGTTCCATCCGCGTTCAAAGTAAGGAAGGAGTTGCGGGAAAGCGCCTGTGCGATCTCCGAAGATCCATCCTCCGCCATGAATATAAATCAGAGTGGGAACCGCACCTTTCGCTGATTGGTTGCGCCAAAGATCCAGCTTCAGCAGGTAATTATTCGCCATTCCGTAGACCACATCAGGGTTTACGATGTAGCGACTTCCCGCAAGTTCCGCCCAACGTTTGTCGGAGGGAGTCTGTCCTGCCGAAAATCCTGAGAAGAACGCAACCAGCACAAAAGAAGCGGCCAACCGAAATCCAGATCGAGAATTCACAACGCTCCCTTCAGCATTCGAACGAGATTAGAAGTCGCAAAGGGTAGCGTTTGGTTCTAATTGTGTCAATACGAACGTCCCGATGTTCGTTTTGGTTAACTTCGTGCATAATGACCGTGGAATGCGTGACGGATCACCGGCTGGAAAGCGCACCGAACCTTCTTAAAAAAATCCTAATTGAGGCGCGCATGAGGGCTCTTGTGGTTGATCTCGGTGGAAGCCATGGAACCTGCGGGGTGGTGGAAGATACAAAGCTGCTGGCGCACGAAGTAGTCGATGCGAAGGGCGCAAAGAGCTTGCTGGAAATACTTCCTGAAATAGTGAGATCGTTTCGCAGAATGCTTTCTGACCTTGGCCTGACGACCGCCGATTGCGCGGGCGTGGCGATGGGGCTTCCCGCAATCGTGGATGCGCGCGGCGGGCGGGTGCTGTCCACGCGGACCAAATACGAGGATGCCACCAACGTTGATTTGGCGTCGTGGTTCCGGGCGGAATTCGGTCTGGAGTCCCGACTGGAAAATGATGCGCGCATGGCTCTGCTCGGTGAGAGCTATACGGGCGCCGCGGCCGGATTTTCCGACATTGTGATGATGACTCTGGGAACCGGAATCGGGGGCACGGCGATGATCGCGGGAAAACTCCTGCGCGGAAAGCATTCTCAGGCGGGATGCCTTGGCGGGCACTTACCGGTGCTCTACAACGGTCGACGATGCATTTGTGGAGCGGTCGGTTGCGCGGAGGCAGAGGCGGCGGGATGGTCTCTTCCCCTCGTGGCGAAAGAATGGAGCGGGATAGCAACCAGCAAGCTTGCTGCTTGTACGAATTTGAACTTTCAACAATTGTTCGAGGCAGCCGCGGAACAAGATACAGTCGCTTGCGAGATTCGCGATCGTTGTCTGGAAATCTGGGGCGTCGCAGCCGTGGGGGGCGGAGTAATGAAAAGTGCTCAGAATATTCTTCCAGCAATTCAAAAATATCTGGATGAACATGCCTGGACGGATTGGGGAAAGGTGCGGGTCGGCGCAGCCCAACTCGGGAACAATGCTGCGCTTCTCGGCGCGGTTCCACTTCTGTCGGAGCGCTTTTAGGCAGAGAATCTTCCTGCCCGCCATCGATGTAGTATTTTCGGAAGAGAGCGCTGCAGCGGGCTCCTCTTCCGCAACGCAACCTGCATGAACTATTGGGGCTTAGAGTTTCAAACGGTAGCTGGATTGCATTTGACGACGACTGCCGATGCCAATGCGGTTTCCCATGGTGTTCTTCATCAAGGCGCCACGGGTGCTGCTCATCGCCAAACCGCTCGCCATTGGTTGATGGTGGGATCTACGGAGACTTGTTTGCCACGCGTCTGAAACTTAGCGCCTTCCACATTGGAGAGGTGCAACCGGCCAAGCGCCTCTGGAATTTCGACGGAGGCCGGCGCGATCGCGGACGGTTCCCTTTCGAAGGTCGCATTCCGCACTCCGCCATCGATGGGCTGGAGATGCAAATTGACGCGACCGAACCGGGTAGGCGTGCGTTCGAGGATGTAGGCTGCTCCCGCCGCCTTCGACTCAGAAGCGCGAACTCCCTCAAGCAAACGGAGACGCAAGCCATCTTCGAGGACGAGCATGTGCCGGAGATAGCGCACACATTCGGCGCTCGCCCAATTGTGGGGCATGTCTCCCCAGTCCTGGCCGACGAGCGCAGTTTGCTGAGGTTGCTCTTCGCGCCAGCAGTAGAGCGGCGAGGCATGATTCAGAAAACCGGTGAAGGTGCGCTGCGCCCAATCTCTTAGTCCGGCCCATAGATAAACATGAGCGGCAAACGAGGCGTTGTAGTTCCACACGCTTTCGTGCCAAAGCCATCCGGTTTCCGCGGGAATATCCTCGCGCGTGCAGGACTGAAGGAGCGCGATGTGACCGCGTACGATAGCGTGGTCTGGCGCGAACACCAGTCCGGGAAAGATCGCGTGCGACAAAGCCCATTGCGCGCTCTGCGGTCTGGGGCGGTTCCACGGATCGGGATCCTGTATCGAGGCATCTTCGTGGGCCAGCATGGGCAAGTATTCGAACCCATCCGGATGTCTGACCATTTCGCGGCGTGCCGCTTGAAGAAAAGCTGCGCGTAGCTGGTCGTAAAAGGTCCGCACCTCGCGAAGGGAGTTCATCCCGAGCCGCTCGGCCGCTTCGGACACTGCCTTCAGTCCCGCCAACGTCCAGACGGTGTTCGTGAATTCGGAACGAACGCCGTCAATTCCGCCGTCCGCGAATCCAGGGGCTAGCAAGCCGTATGTACCGTTGGTGCTTGTTCCACCTTTGGCCTTGTCGCGAAGTCCAACCAAAAACTCCACGGCTTTACTCACATTCGGCTCGAGTTCTTTGAAGAAAGTCCAATCCTGTTTTAGTTCGCACTGGCGAACGAGCGTGAACATGGCGATGGCCGTATCTTTCCAATGTTCGCCGGGAACTGCGGCAACGACCTGGCCGCTGGGAAGTTGTTTGGCCCATTCCGACCGAAGTCCCTCGTCAGCCTCCTTGTCGTAGCCCAGGTAGCGGGCCGCTTCCAGCAGGAAATTCCCGTCGACAATCCACAGACCGCGGTAGACGGTGGGACCGACCTGGAAAACCAGGCGGTCATTCTTGGATTCCCGCACTTGCTAAATATTTCGCGCGCAGGCAACCAGGAATTCTCCGGCTCTTCCGGGATAATCCCATGAGACGTTTCCGAATGGCTTCCAATCCTTCCACGACTGTCGGACTTCCAACAGCAATTGTCCGGAATTCCGCACCGTGCCGTACAGTTGCTCCGCCGTCTGGCCTTCCTGAGGCAAACGAATCAGGTATTGGAGAGGCTCTTCGGGGGAAGCTTCACCGTGAGCCAAATACAACGTGTAACCGGCCTCTTCCCACCAAGTTGCCGAGCCAGGACCTCCGCTCAGTTTGCTTGCAATCAAGTACGGCACGCTTGCCGCTTCCTTCGAAACGACTGTCAAACCACCTTGGTTTCTGACGAGCTTGAATCGCTCGCAAGCGCGCAATTGGATCCTCGGAACTGCCGGAACCTTGCCTTTCTTCGAGCGAATCGTCATCAACACGTTGTCTACTCGACCTTCATGCTCGCGTCTGGTAGCAAAAGCGATGAGTTCGAGAGTCGCAGCGGGTCGATCGACCAACGTGTGCACCACCGGCACTCCCGGCGCTTCGAGCCATTGGCGCGCAATACGGTCGTCCTGCATTCCCGCCAATGAAAACGTGATCACAGTTGAGAAGTCTTCCATACCCACGAGCACGGCCTTGGCGAAGCCATACCTAAGATCTCTTGCTTGCCCCACGAGACTCTTCCAAGGATCGTCCGGAAAGCAAATTGTTGCTTGTGAAAGACGGGGTGCGTACCGAAAATCAACCTCTGCATGCGCTGGGGAAGGGGACGACTCGTGAGCGTCTGCCAGGTCCTTCGACGCTGAGACCGCTTCTTCCGAAGCTGATGCCAGACCCGAGGCGGCCGTCGAGACCAGCAAACCGGCAACGAACTCCCTACGGGTAACTTCACTCATTCCTTTCTCCGAATGAAGCTGATGCACGGAGGCAGGCGTCAGATCTCAAGGTCATTCGCCCCAGCTCTCCTGAATCTGTTCAAGTGTGCGGCCGCGTGTTTCCGGCACGGCTTTCCAAACGTAGAGGAAACACACAAGGGAGAGCGCCGCGTAAAGTCCGAACGTCCCGCCGACCCCAAGAACCTTCACTAACGACAGGAACGTAAACGTTACGACGAGTGTCCCGGCCCACAACGCTGACGTCGCCAAGGATGCCGCGCGTCCGCGAACTTTTGTGGGGAAAATCTCCGACATGTACAGCCAGACGCCCGGCCCCATTCCAAAGGCAAAAAAGGCGACGTATATCAACACGTTCAAAAGCATGACTACCGGAGGGATGGACGGAAATCGCAAAGAAACGACCAGCGCGGTGAGGGCAACGGCCATCCCGCCGCTTGCGGTCATCAAAATGGTCCTCCGCCCCCAGCGGTCGAGGAATAACATCGCCACCAGCGTAAATAGCAGGTTGACACCGCCGATGATGACGTTCGCCGCCATAGCCATGCCGGTTGTTTGTCCGCTGAAGTGCTCGCTGATGACAATCGACCCGTAGTACAAAACGGTGTTGATTCCAGTAACCTGCGAGAAGAGCGCGAGCGCGACGGCAACTCCCAATCGTTTTCGCATGCCGGGTGAGAAAACTTCCTCCCAAGAGCCCTCTTCACCGGCTGCCGCCTTTTCGACAGCGGAAACCTGCTGTTTGGCCACACCTTCGCCGAAAATTCGCGCCAGAACGCGCTCTCCTTCTTCCTTGCGTCCGCGTCCGATCAACCAGCGCGGGCTCTCCGGAATCACCAAGAGTCCGAGAAAAAATCCTACTGAGGGTATTGCGGCCACGGCGAGCATCCAACGCCAACTGACCTCTCCCAACTTTGACAGCTGCCAGTTCACCAGGTAAGCGCACAGAATGCCAACCACGATCGCCAACTGGTTGAGCGATACGAGCGTTCCGCGATTTTTCGATGGGGCGATTTCCGCAATGTAAACGGGGGTCAACGCCGACGCCAAACCGATCGCGAGTCCTCCCGCAAGACGCGCGATCGAGAATACGTTCACGGTATTTGCGAGCGCCGAGCCCAGCGCTGATGCCGCAAACAGGAGAGCCGCGCACAGCAGTGATTTCTTGCGCCCATAGCGATCACTCACGAGACTCGCCCCCGCGGCACCCAACAAGCACCCAAGCAACAGCGAACTTGCTGCAACCTCCGTCTGAAGATTCGTGAGTGCGAATTGTCTGCGCAGAAAGAAAAGCACGCCATTGATCACCGCGGTGTCAAATCCGAATAAGAAACCAGATATCGCGGCAATAACGGCCAGAAGAACGACGTAGCCGGACGACCGAGACCCAGCCTCAGTCAACCCGAGTTCTTCCGTCCCTGCACCACTCGAACCGAGCATGCACCCTCCAAGAGATACGACCCAATTCAAATAGACCGAAACTGTGATATGCGAAGCTTCTTGTCCTACATGCTCGGCAATGGCTGAGCCACTACGACAGGGTGATACAAGTTCATGTTGTCGGTGACGTCGCTCGCCTGCGTGGAGTTGCAAGCGTAGGTAAAGAAAATCTGCCCGCTTGTCTCGAACTCGACGTGCTCCTTCGCGGCGTAACAAAACACATTGGGAGTATAGTTCGAGTTCGTTGGCTGCATCTCCGCGTATGAATAAAGGCTTTCTGATTGCCGCCACGAACCCCTCATGGAGGAAGACAGGCTGTAGTGCGCCTCGTGGTCCAGTCCGACGGGATAAATGGCGATCCAGGCGTTCGCGGAATCATGATACCGGACTGTCATCTCGGTCGCACCTGGACTAAGCACTACTGCGTTGTCACCAGGTAAGACCGTGTCTGTATCCGTCCAGGCTCCCCAAGTTGAGTCCGATCGAAGATACTCCCAGTTTGTACTACCTGGTCTCGCGGCGGTGCTCAACAAACTGAGCGGCAGGCGGAGCAGTGCCATGTATTGTGTATTTGGGTCACTCGATCCGACGAGTGTGAAGAAATAGGCGTAATTTGCTCCCTGAGGATTGGCGGGGTCCGGGTTACCGCCTCGGCCTTGCGCCACAATGATCGAAACACCAGGTACCGCAGATCCGCCCGTATTGAGGTTCTGGTAGGTAATCGACCACTGGCTCGGCGAAGCAGTGTAGTTGGAAATGCTCGCCATTTGAGCACCGCTATAGGCGAATCCGAAAGCGCCGCCGCTCCCGGTGGCATGCATTTGCATCAGTGCCAAGTAAAGAGTCCCGTTGTAAATGAATCCATCCATGGGCCAGAACCAGTCCGAGTTTGGCGCGGAAAATACCGGTCCGGGCGTGGAAGTGTTCATCCCTGACCAATAGTACTGAAATGTGCAGCTCTGTCCGGAGCAGGTAGAGATAGCTATGGAGTTATGGATGAAGCCGGTTGCCTGTGTGCGGCTGATTGCTGTCGTGGGCCCAATGAACGTATCGCAGAAGATCCACAGGCTTTGCCCGCCGCCCAGCGGAACCGAATAGGCGCCGTCGGCTCCGAGCCATCCTTGCTGGTAGGGAAAATAGGACGCACCGCCGGTAGGCGGAGGGTTCGAAGTTCCCACGCTATAAGATCTGCCGCCGCAGGAAGTCAGCGCGCTCGAAAGCAAAAGCAACGATGAGAAGCGGAACCCTTTCCCTCTCGACATCAAATCGAGCCTCCGTGCCTGTCAGAGTGGGCGGTTCTCCGTTTCAGAACATGAGCTTGAGCGCAAATTGGGTTTGGCGCGCGGTGCCAGTGCCGATCTGACTCCCGTTCACATCGGCGATGGTTTGGCCAGTGCGGCCGAAGTTAGGGTTGACCGTACAAGAGGCCGGCGAAGTAGCTGTTGCTGGCTGAACGGCGGTGCAAATACCGGCATCCGGGGGACCGAAATTAGGATGATTCAAGATATTGAAAAGGTCTGCTCGGAATTGCAGCTTTAGCCTTTCCGTAACCCGAAAATTCTTCATGACGGACCAGTCCCACTGGAAGAACGCAGGGCCGCGAACGGCGTTGCGCTGGACGTTTCCGATCACCTGCCCCCACTGTCCATTGTAGTTCGGCTCCAGCGCAAACGCGTTGATGTTAAAGCTCGAGTCGGGCCAATGGACGTTGGGAAGGTACAACTTCTGACCTGAAACGAAGTCCGGCCGCATGGGGATCCCAAAGAAACCGCTTATGAGTTGGACGTTCGCGGGAAGCCCCGAGCGAGTCTGCAGGATGGTGGATGTTTGCCATCCGCCAAGAGTCGTGCGAACCAGCGAACTAGAGCTCTTGAGTTCCGGCAGGGTGTAGACCGCGCTGGCAGTGAGATTATGCCGCACGTCCCAATCTCCGCTGCCGCGGTCGAGGCTCGGATTCAATGGATCCGACCAACCGCCGAAGACGTTGACCAAATCGTCGATTTCGTGTGACCAGGTGTAATTTGCTTCCATACTGAGCCGTCCGACATTGCGGCGGAGCTGCACTTGCAGCGCGTTGTAATTCGAAGAGAGGGTGTCGGAATTGAGGTTTTCGTTGGCAAAGCCCGAAAAAGGCCGGGCCTGGGTGACGATATTTGCTGGATTGGCATTGGGAGCGGCGAAGCTGACGCCGGCCTGCATGTGCTGCGTTTTGTTCCCGGTGTAATTCACGGTGAGAACGGTGTTCCGCGCCACTTCCTGCTGTACTCCGAAAAGCCAATTGGTGGAATACGGATCTTTGGGATTTTGAGGAAAGGCGTTTACGTTCTGTGTGCCCGCTTGCAGCGGCGGGTTTGGTGAGGGGTAGGCGATGGAAAAGGGCGGATTCGCAAAGATGGCTTGAAAAACATTTACGTTGTAGCTCGAAAGTGCCGGTATGTTGGTGACCAGTCCGAAACCGAACTGCATCGGCATATAGAATACTCCACCGTACCCGTGGACCACAGTTTTTCCCTTGCCAAATGGATCCCAGGAAAAACCGATGCGCGGCGCAAAATCAGTTTTAGGCGCGTTGTAGGACTTGCCGGCTGGTAAAAACGATTGGGTGGCGACGTCGAAATTTTGGAACCGGCCGTGGCCCTCTGCCCAGGCGGTGTTGTACTCATACCGAAGCGCGATGCTAAGGGTGAGTCTGCGGGTCACTTTCCAGTCGTCCTGCGCGTAGAAATCCCAGTTGGAATTTCGGATGCCGACAAATCCCGGAAATCCGATTTTCGCCAAGACAAAGGGGTTGTCGTTTTCCAGGTCAGAGAAACTGCCGAAGTAGTAGGTTTGCTGTGGGCGCAGCCACTCATTTAGCCTGTTGACTCGGATTTGCGGGCCGAATTTAAGCGTATGCTTCCCCACCGTTTTGCTCACGCTGTCAAAGACTTCGAAGACCGCGAAGGGGGTGATCTGGTTGAAGGTATTCGGTCCGGGCAGAGAGCCGAGATTGGTAAAGAAACCGGAGAACCCCACAAGGGGTTTGGGTGTGTTCGAATTGGTGTCGGAATAGAAACGGTTGAGGCCCACGCTGAACTCGTTAAAAAGCGTCGGACTGAAGGTATGGGTTTCGTCGAGTTTCCCGAATTGCGTTCGCAGCGCCTGAGGCGATAGCTGGCCCTGATTAAGGCCAAGAGTGTCGTTGGTTAATGAGTCGTTGAGGTTGTACCGGCCTGTCAGGCGGTCTTTGTCTGAGATTTGATAATCAACCCGAATAGACCCGGTATCCTCTCGCAGAGTTACCGGAAGAGCAGCGGGATCAAAAACCAAGTTGGCCCCATTGCCGCCTCCGGCATCGGTGTTCGGGACTGCGCACGAAGTAGGTGCCGGAATAGCGGTGCAACCCGCCGGCAGCGGCGCCATCTGGGCTAAAACGGGCTGCATAGCAGTATTGAATTGCGATCGAGCATAGGCGCTGAGAGTCTCATTGAGCGCGCTGATGTTCGTGATGCGTTGGCGAACGCCTTCATAATTCACGAAGAAGAAAACCTTTTTCTGGATTAGCGGACCAGCGAAATTGCCGCCGAACTGGTTGAGCCTTAAAGGTTGTTTCGCCAGGCCGGTCGTCGCATTCTCGAAGAAATCCTTGGCGTCTAGAGCGTCGTTGCGCAGGAATTCAAACAGCTCACCGTGATATTCATTGGTCCCGGCTTTGGTGATGATGTTCATCTGCGGGCCCAGCGAGAAACCGTTTTCGCCGTTGTAGCCGCTGTTGGTAAAATCAATTTCCTGGATACTATCCACGCTCGCCCGCGTAACCCGTGCTTGTTCCTGGCCTTCCGTTTCCAAGAAGCCGTTGATGTCGCCGCGCGAGGCATTTTGGCCGTCCACCTTGATATTCAGTCCGGTAAAAATGTTTTCCAGGCCGTTCACGCTGCCCTGGAAAAATCCGGTCGAGTTTATCGATCCCGGGGCGATCTCGAGAAAGGAGCTCACGTCCCTGCCGTTGACGGGAAGGTTAGAGATCTGATTTGAGTCCAGAGTCGTGCCCATCGCGGTCGAGGCGGTATCGACCGTCGTCGACGTACCAGTGACCTCAATCTTCTCCTGTGTAGCACCCACTGATAGACCCAGGTTCACCTGAACCGTCCCGCCCACGTTCAGCACAATCGGTTTGCTCGTGGCCTTTCCGAAGCCGCCCGCGGTGGCTGAAACAACGTAGTTGCCGAACGGCAGAGCGGAGGCAACGAAACTTCCGCCGTTATCGGTCTGCAAAGTTCGCTCGATCCCCGTCCCGACATTGGTAATGGTGACGGTAGCGTGAGGAACCGCGGCGCCCGAAGGATCGGTCACCAAACCGCCAATCGTGCCTGTGTCAAACACTTGTGCTGAGGCTGGCATTGCGAAGAGGAAACAGAACAATGCCAAAAACACGCCGAGGTGCAATACTCCCATCATGCGCCTCAAGCTTGAGAAATGCGCGTTTCGCATCATGTTTACTCCGCTCCTCCCCCGTTAGTGCTCAAGGATCCTGCACCAGCTAGCTAAGTTATCGACCGGCCGGAATCTGAGTCGTGCAGCCACTCTAGTTTTCATTTGCCCAAAAAATCCGTTGCCAAGCAGCTGAAAATTTGCTGTCACCCTAAATTTCGGAAATACTAATGCCGCTGTTAGGCGCTAGTCAACCTTTTTCTTGTGCTTTTATGATACAAACAATCGTAATTTTGCACGTTTTATCGACAAGCATGCTTCAACGGGAACGAGGTTTACGGTAGAATCTGCTAACGGCTTTCGTCTAAGTGTATTTATACTTATGACATACGACCATTTTCGGGAGGTGGGCGGTGGTGCTCCGAATGCTGCAAGAAGCCGCTCGCAAGCGCCATCGATGCGAATCCGATGGACTCAGGAGTTCGGGAAGGCATCGAGTGACTCTGCCCAATGCCTTCTCGCTACCAGCCGCTTAGTCTAGCCGAGCTCCCTGCGCAACTTGCCTTCCCGAGCATTCACGGGAACCGAATCGCCAATCACTGCATCGGCTTCGAGCTGTTTCCGCCCATTCGCACAGTAGCGTCCGTTGGTCACCGAGCTCATTAGACGCGTCACTATGTTCCCGCAACTGTTGAAACGCTTTATCACCATCCGCCGAGACTCATTCGGATGTCGCCCTGCTTCCCATTGCGGGTACCTCCGTACAAAATTGAGCCTGGTTCAAGATTGTCTCAACTCGGGGATTCACTCCGCGACGCAAATTGCGAGGGATTGGAGTAGCAGCAAAGTTGGAAAGTGCTTTAGAATCAATGGTGCACTTCATGTCGGGGCGTAGCGCAGCCTGGTAGCGCGCCTGCCTTGGGCGCACGAAACTCGACTCCAACAACTCCATCCATTTTTTCTAACTACTAACGTTTCCAACAAATCGGGGAATCTGCTCTCGCTCAAAGGTAACTCGAATGAATTGAAAACGTTGGATTCTGGCACAGTTTTGGCACAGTGGACGCTCCGATTCCCAGCGTTTGATTAACAGACATCTATCTGTTTTACTTATTCATATTTTACCGTGATCGGGATATTTCGATCGCATCGCACCAACGATCTCTTCAGCCGTCCCGAACGACCTTGCTGCCTCTGCGAAATCCTTAATATTGGAACGGGCGCCGTTGAGAATCTTCTCTGCTTCGTCATCGCGGGCTTCGGGTTTTTTGTGACCGGCAACGACAATTCGGGGATGAAGACGCTCGATGATACCAATGCTCGCGATCCACTTGTCCCACTCAGCCGGTCCTCCGAGCGCGAGCATTTGGTGGATTTGATTGTAAGCGACGTCGCCGGCGTGGATGTCGTCGGCGAAAACGTTCGATTGGGATCGCCTGCAATCACCCGCGCAGCACTGGTAAACACGCGAAGCTCAAGTGAGGACCGCTTGGGCGTTATTGGTGATGCGAGATAGTTCAGACATTTCTTCACTCAGGGCTGTGCCATCAGCCGCAATCCCTCTCCTTCAGGATCGTTGCGCACTTCGCAGGGCGCGTTGAAATACATGGTTGTCCGGTGTTCAGCCGTGTATGTAGGCCAATGCGGCAGGCCGTCGTGATTAGGATTCCCGGTTCGGGCAAAGTTCACCCAGGCAGTACTGATCTGCTTCGATAGAACGAATGCCTCGGGAGTG